>MDSZ01170468.1_pt1 | contig 21306 bp, 22 predicted proteins | sample 811201 | NCBI WGS metagenome assembly MDSZ01 (sample SAMN05326647, study PRJNA326480) | marine metagenome | isolation source: seawater | place: Indian Ocean: North | collected 2010 | reverse complement strand
GATGTTGTATGTCCAATGTATACAGCCTGGGATTTACATAATAAATGGCCAGAGGCTGATTTTCACATTATTCAAGATGCTGGACATTCAATGACTGAAAAGGGGATTGCATCTAAATTGATAGAATATACAGATAAATATATAGATCTATAGATTAACTAAAATTTCCAGTGGTCATAGGATAATAAACAAGTCTACAATCAATGGTACCATTTTTTAATATTATTCGTTTTTTAGATCGTAGACCAACAGATTTGATTGCATCAAGATTTCCTGAAAATATATAGGCATCATAACCACTAAACTTTTTCTTAAAGATATCACCTAAATTTCTATATAAAGAATGTATTTTACTATTATCACCTATCCTATTTCCATAAGGAGGATTAATAATTACAGTACCTGAAGAGTCCTGTACTTTTATATTATTGATATTTGATATTGAGAACTTTATATTATTTTCTATTCCAATTTTTTGGGAGCTATTAGTAGATAATTCAATATTATCTTTAATATGATCTGATCCAAAAATCTGTATTTCATCTTTAAGATTTATATTTTCTTTTGCATTATTTATCAATTTATTCCATAAAGTTTTATTGAAATCATCAAAGCCTTTAAAAGCAAAATTATTTCTAAATAATCCTGGAGCTATTTTATATGCAATCATTGCAGCCTCAATTGGGATAGTGCCGGATCCACACATTATATCATAAAAATTATCCTTTTTATTCCAATTACTTAAAAGAACTAATCCGGCTGCCAACGATTCATTTAATGCAGCTTTATGAATTTGTGTTCTATAGCCCCTTTTAAAAAGTGGTACACCAGTTGTATTTAAATAAATAGATATGTTATTATCATTTATAAATATAAATAATCCAATATCAGGGTTCTGTTTATCAATTGATGGTCTCTTTCCAAATTCTTTTCTAATATTATCTACAATAGCATCTTTAATTTTTAAGGAAGTAGCGCTTGAGTTTGTAAATAAATTTGTTTTTAATTTTGTTTTGATTGAAAAGGTTTTTTGAATAGCTATAATTTTTTTCCAGTTAAGGCTATAAATACTTTTATATAAATCTTGAGGTTTATTAATTGAAAAAGTAAATAGATTTTTTAATAACCTCATGCCTGTCCTAGAATGAAGGTTTATTAAGTACATATCTTTTAGACTACCAGTAAAATGAACACCACCTTTATCTATTATAATTGAAGTATTAATATAATTAGATATTTGGTTTTTAGTAACTTCTTCAAGTCCTCTTGGGCAGGTTAAAAAGTATTTATCCATAGCCTTTATTTTTTTATAAAATGCATATAGGTTGCATCTTTTGATAAATCTTTTTGAAATGATAATTGAAAATTGTTTTTTATATATTTTAAAGATTTAGGGAAAAAACAATCAATTCCATCTTCATTTTTATGTATTAATGTTATATGTAAATCACTAGCAATATTTAAAAAATTAGAATATATACTAGAACCTCCAATTATAAATACAGAACTTACATTGTCATTTTTGAGCGTTTGAATACAATCGTCTATATTAGAAAAACATTCTGTTTCTGTAAAATTACTTCTAGATAAAACAATATTTCGTCGATTTGGAAGTGGCTTAAAAGGTAGTGATTCCCATGTTATTCTACCCATTATAATAGGATGTTTAGTTGTTATTTTTTTAAAATTTTTTAGATCTTCTGAAATATGCCAAGGTAGTTTTCCATTTTTCCCAATTCCCCCATTATTATCTTGAGCCCAAATGAGTTGAATTTTCATCTTTATACAGCAACATCAAATTTAATTAAACCATGATGATCATAATCTGATAAAATAAAATCTTCAAATTTCAGATCCCAAAATGGCTTTGTTTTGATTGTTAAATGCGGCAATGGAAGCGGTTCTCTTTTTAATTGTTTTTTAAGTCCATCTATATGATTGACATATATATGAGCATCATTTATATAATGTGAAAAATAACCTAATTGAAGATTTGTTTCTTGTGCAATCATTTGAGTTAATGTAGCATAACAGGCTAAATTAAAAGGTATGCCAAGTGCTATATCACCACTTCGTTGAGTTAAATGACAATTAAGTTTTCCATCCAATACATTGAAAATAAAGAATGCATGACAGCTAGGTAGAGCTATTTCATCCAAAACTGATGGGTTCCAAGCTGTAACAACCATTCTTCTAGAATTCGGATTAGTTTTAATTTGATTTATTACATTATCAATTTGATTAATAAAGGTTTTAGATATTTTTTTTGTTTTTGGATCTTCTGTATACTTTTCCCAATTTACCCATTGGTAGCCATACATTTTACCAACTTCCCAATTTTTATCTTCAGAAGTCCATGCATCCCAAATTTTAGTATGTTTTCTAAGATCTCTTATATGAGTTTGACCAGATAAATACCATAATAATTCTCTAATTACAGATTTAAAAAATACTTTTTTGGTTGTAAGAAGGGGATATCCATTTGATAGGTCAACTTTGTAATGCGCACCAAATGCAGATAGTGTATCTGTACCTGTTCTATTATTTTTAAGGCTTCCAGTATCTAAAACATGTTTAACAAGATCTAAATATTCTTTCATTTATTTATCTTTTTTCAACTGTAATAAAACTTCTCTTTTTAGAACCAGTGTAAATTTGTCTAGGTCTATTTATTCTTGAGGTTCCACTTGCAACCATTTCATGCCAGTGTGCTAGCCATCCTGGAAGCCTACCTAAAGCAAACATTACTGTAAACATATTTGTTGGGATACCCATGGCTTTATAAATGATTCCTGAATAAAAATCAACATTAGGATATAAATTTCTTTCTTTAAAATAATCATCTTTTAAAGCAACTTGTTCTAAGTTCCTTGCAATATCTAATAAAGGATCTTCAAGCTTTAATTCATTTAAAACTCTATCTGCAGCTTTTGCAATAACTTTAGCTCTTGGATCATAATTTTTATATACACGATGACCAAAGCCAAATAATTTAAAATCAGAAGATTTATCTTTGGCTAGTTCAACATATTTTTTATAATTGCAATTATCTTTTCTAATTTTATCTAACATTTCAATTACTGCTTGGTTTGCACCACCATGTAAAGGTCCCCATAAAGCAGCGATACCTGCAGAAACAGTGGCAAAAAGGTTTGCTTGACTACTCCCAGCCATACGCACTGTAGATGTTGAACAATTTTGTTCATGATCAGCGTGAAGTATAAGCAGCAGATTTAAAGCTTCAGCAAATACAGGATTCACATGATAATCTTCTTGGGAATCTGAAAACATCATATGTAAAAAATTTTCTACATAATTTAGATCTGTCCTAGGGTAAATAAATGGTAACCCCTGTGATTTTCTATATGAAAAAGCAGCAATTGTTTTAACTTTAGCTAAAGCCTTAATAATACTATGATCCATATCATCATCTTCCCAGCTATTACTTTCAGGTGTAAATGCTGACATTGCTGTAACCATAGAAGAAAGAATGGCCATAGGATGGGCACTTAGTGGAAATCCATCATAAAATCTTTTCATATCTTCATGTAAATTTGCATGCTTCCGTATATTTTTGCTAAATTTTTCTCGTTCATTTTCATTTGGTAATTCACCATATATTAATAAATAACATACTTCAGTGAAATTGGCTTTTTCTGCAAGCTCTTCAATACTATATCCTCTATATCTTAATATTCCTTTTTCTCCATCAATAAATGTAATTGAACTTAAACATGACCCTGTATTACCATAGCCTGGATCAATAGTTATATGATTTGTTTTATTTCTAAGTGTTGTTATATCTATACCATTTTCATTTTCTGTTCCTGTATACATTGGTAATTCAAGTATTTGGTCATTAATGGTTAGTTTTGCTTTTTTCATTTTATCCTCAATAATTAATTGTTTTTGTTCCATACTGTAGAAAAAGATTTACAAAGATCTAAATTTCCACCTACTAAACCAGGTTTTTGTAGTGTATTTTTTTGATTATATATAGGTGATTTAAAATTTTCTATATTTTTTAATACACCTCCAGATTCTTCTAAAATAATGTGACCAGCACAAATATCCCATTCATTCTTTGGCTTTAATGTAGCAAAAAAATCATATTTACTTGCAGAAATTAATCCAAGTTTATATGCGACACTACCGATTTCTATTTTATTTTTTGTAGTAGAACTATATTTATCCCATAATCCAGCATTCATTTCAGATCTACTTACTACAATGTTGATATTTCTGATGTCATTTTTTTTAGAACATTTTACTAAATTGTTATTATAAAATGCACCTTTATTCTTTTGAGCATAAAAAAGCTCTTTAGTAGCGGGATTATATAATACACCAACAATAGGAATTTCATTTTTTACCAAACCAATGCTAATAGAAAAATTGGGTATTCCTTCTATAAATTCTTTTGTACCATCGATTGGATCTATAATCCATACATATTCTTTATTTAATCTATCTAATGAATCTTTAGTTTCTTCTGAAAGCCATCCAAATTTTGGATATTGAGAAGTTAATAGATCTTTAATTTTGTCATTTGCAGCTATATCAGCTTTTGTTACTGGATTATTAGGACTTTTTTCTCGAACATTTAATTGTGTTTTATAAAATTTCATAATTGTTTCACCAGCAATTTTAGCTGCATCTATTGAATGTTCAAGTATTTTATCCATACTTAAATTTACAATTTATTTAATCTCACATAAAGAACTTAAGAATCAGATATTTTAATTTTTTTATCAAAATATTTGACCCCATAATACAATATTTAGTATATTTTTTTGTCAGAATCATAATATCTAGTAGTTACCAACGCATTAAGCCTGACGGAAAAAATAATATATATCGCTGTAAATCCAAAAGCATACCACGTTTTGGGAAAAGTTATGATTCAAAAAGCAATTTTTGTCAGTTAATAAATTATAAGGGAACATAAATGAAGGCAATGTTCGATCATCGAGGGAAAGCTGATGCTGTCCTAGGAAAAAAGCATATTAATAATTATGAATATATTTACAACCATCTAACAGATTTACAAGAAAATAAAGATTTACCTTTTGATGGAAAATATTTAAGTGATAATGAGTTAGCAAGTAATATTTATCAAAAAAAATATTATTTAAAAGATTTAAATAATGAAGTTGTTGAACATTGTCCTGAAGATGTTTTCAAAAGAGTTTCATCATTTATAGCAACAACTGAAAAAACAAAAACAAAACAAACCGAATGGGCTCAAAAATTTTATAATGATTTATATGAAGGTAGATTTTTGCCAGGTGGAAGAGTTATAGCAGGTGCAGGAGATTTGTATCGTTTAAAAACTTTAGCTAATTGTTTTGTTTCAAAAATTGAAAAAGATGAAATTGATTCTATTTATCAAGCTGCATTTGAGTGTGTAAGAACATATTCTTATGGTGGTGGTATAGGTGTTGATATATCTTCTTTAAGACCAAAAGATGCAGTCGTACATAACGCAGCGGACAGTTCAACTGGTGCAGTTTCATTTATGGAATTATATTCCTTAACAACCGGATTAATTGGACAAAGTGGAAGACGTGGAGCGCTTATGTTAACTATTGATGTTAAACATCCAGATATATTTCATTTTATTAATGTTAAAAAAACACCTAATTGGGTGACTAATCAAATTGTGGAACAATGTAAATGGTCTGGTTTATTTGATGAATCTCAAATGGATGCTTTAAAGAAAAACATCATGGAAAATACTCAGGTAAGATTCGCTAATATATCCATTAAGGTAAGTGATGAATTTATGCATGCTGTTGAAGAACAAAAAAGGTTTACAAATCAAGAATATATTGTTTATTCAAAAAATAATTCTTCAAATGTAAAAGATGCTAAACAAACAGAAAAAAATCACTATTCTGTTGAAATACCTTCTAAACAAATTGATGATTATAAAATATTAAAGTCATTTACATCATATGATAAATTAACTAAATGGTTAAAATCTGAATATGAATTATCTATTAACAAGGATGACTTTTTTGATAAAAATAATAGAGATGTATATGGAGATTATATTTGTCCTATTGGAAAATCAAGTTCTTTAGCTATAAGACAAGCAGGAGATTTTCTTTTATATTTTTCTTCATCAGATTGTGGAGAAATTAGAGAATTAGTTAAAGCAAGAGAAATATGGGATCAAGTTATTGAAGGAAATTATAAAACTGCAGAACCAGGTTTGATATATTGGTCAACAATGAAAAAATATTCACCATCAAATTATGTAGGTAGGCCAATCATTAGTACAAACCCATGCGCAGAAGTACCATTAGAGGATGGAGGGGCTTGTAATTTAGCATCTTTGAATTTATCAAGATTTGTAGAAAATGGTTATGAAGATAATGCTACAATAAATTGGGATCAATTAGCTGATACAACAAATACAGTAGTTCGTTTTTTAGATAATGTTGTAACGTGGAATGAAAAATTAAATGCATTAGAAAAGCAGAGAATTGCTGCGGCTGAAACAAGAAGACTAGGTTTAGGAGTTATGGGTATTGCTGATATGTTAAATCAATTAGGTTTAGCATATGATTCAGATGAAGGTATAGAAATGATGTCGCAAGTAATGGAATTTATTGCTAATGCGTCTTTTCAATCTTCAGCAATGCTATCTAAAGAAAAGGGACCTTCTCCTATCTACAATGAAAAGACTTATATGGAGTGTCCATTTATTTTAGAAGCATTAAATGATGAAACTCGAAATATAATTAGAAAAAATGGATTAAGAAATATTGCTATTGTTTCAATTGCTCCAACAGGATCTATTTCAAATATTATTTTAAGTTATAAATCTAAAGAAAAAAATTATATAGGTATATCAGGTGGTGTTGAACCAATTTTTGCTTTGTATTACACAAGGCGTTCTGAATCATTTGGAAATCAATTTTTTAAAGTTTTTCATTCATCGGTTCAGGCATATTTAGATAAAATGAATTTAGCTTCAGATGCAGATAAACATAGTAATATTTCTGAATTATTACCAGATCATTTTATGAGAACAGCTCATAATATTGATCCTGAAAAAAGAGTAAAAATTCAGGGGATTTGTCAAAAGTATGTTGATCATAGTATTTCATCTACAGTAAATTTAGCAGAAGACATTGAACCAGAAGTCATATCTGATGTTTATATTGATGCATGGAAGGCAGGTCTAAAAGGCATAACAATTTATAGAGATGGAAGTAGATTCCCAATTTTAAGTAGAGAAGGTGAAGCGACCCCATTTCAAGAAATCAAAAATAAAGTTTATAAAATTGAGAATGATGATGGAATAGAAATTGAGTGTAGTGGAGATGAAATTTTAAAAATGCCTGATGGAAGTTTAACAACTGTTTATCATTACATGAACAATGATTCTAGTGTTAAACATTTTAAAGAAAATCAAAAATTTGAGGAAGTCACTTAATGATAAAATTATCATCTAAAGAAACTAGTGTTGTTGAAATTTCAAATGATTCACCTAAAGATAATGTAGTACAAGAAAAAATTGTAAATGAAAATAATACACATGAAACAAGAGAGTTTACGACTAATCGTCCTGATATTGTAGATGCTAAAGTATATAAAGTAAAAAGCTCTTTTGTTAAAAATTCTGTATTTGTTACATTAGGGTATATAACTGAAAATAATAAAAAAAGACCATTTGAAATTTTTATTAATTCAAAAGATTTAACAAGAGCCCCAGAGTATGTTGTTTTAACAAGATTAATTTCAGCTATTTTTAGAAGAACCGATGATCCAATGTTTATATTAGAAGAGTTAAGAGGTATATTTGATCCAAGTGGAGGGTTTTTTAAAGAAGGAAAATATATGCATTCTTTCTATGCTGAAGTTGCAGATGTTATAGAGCAGTTTTTCTTTGATGTTGGCATTATTGAAAAACCAGAGTTACTTCCAAAGCAAGATAATGGAGTATTAGAAAAAAAAACTCCAATCCTATCTAATGATGAAGGAAATTTAGGCAATCTGCAATTTAAAATATGTCCAGAATGTAGTAATAGAACATTAAAAATGGAAGCAGGGTGTGATGTTTGTGTTGGATCAGATTGTGGATATAGTAAATGTGATAAGTAATTATTAATTATATAATAATATAAAACCTCAATATTCAATATGTTGAGGTTTTTTTTTAAATGTGAAATAAATGGCTAGTATTAAAAAAATAAAAGAAATATATAATCAAGAATTAGACTATTTAAATAATGCATTAAAAAATAGTAATAATCAATACCATACATTTTCTCTTTCTACAATTAAAAATAGTTATCCAGAAGCAAGAACCGTTGTTTTAAGAAATATTAAACAAAATCCATCTAAACTATATTTTAATTCGGATATTAGGAGCCCAAAAATTCAAGAATTAGAATTAAATAATAATTGTACTGCATTATTTTATAATAATAGTAGAAAAATTCAATTAAGATTTAAATGTAAGGCAATAATACACAATCAAAATTCATTATGTGCTAATGTATGGGAACAAACTCATTTACAAAGTAGAAAATGTTATATGGCTCCATACTCACCAAGTATAGTTTTAAAAAAATGGGAGCCCAATTTACCAATTAAATATTTAAAATCAGATCCTAGTCAGATTGATAGTGAATTAGGATATAAGAATTTTTCACATATTGAATTACAAGTTTTAGAAACTGAAATTTTACAATTGCATCATGATGGTCATATAAGATTTAAAAAAAAAGATAGTCAATTTATTTTTATTAGTTCTTAATATAAAGGAATTGTACCATCTATTTCTTTCGACCATGCATTTATACCGCCACTAACATTTTTTAAATTTAAAAAACCATTATCATATAAATACTCGCATACTTTAGCAGAGCGAACACCAGATTTACAAATTATAACTATATCTTTATTTTTACTTAATTCATTTATTCTATTTGGAATTTCCATCATAGGAATATGTAATGAATTAATGATTGATGCGATATTAAATTCAAATTTTTCTCTAACATCCAAAAGTATAAAATCTTTTTTAGAGTTAAAATAATTCTCTAATTCAATTACGGAAATATTTTTATATTTAGTTTTCATTATTGTAGAGTTAAGATTTCTTTAATATTTAGTTCCACATTTTTAACATCCCAATCTAAACCATCATAGGCTGATAATAATTTTCCATCAGGAGAAATTAAAACAGATCGCATAGTATGACCAATATCATTTTCATTAATACCCCAAAATGACATACCAGTTTCTCTAGAAATTAAATTTAAATCATCAAGTGATTTAAAGCTTGACATAAATGTTAAGTTTTGATATTTATTATCTAGATTTTCATAAGTATTCTTTAATTTACTTGGTGTATCATAGATATAGTCAAAACTGATTAAAAGAAATTCTATATTTAAATTAGATAGTTTTTCTGCTAAATATTGATTTTTGACAATAACTGCAGGGCACATATTAGGCATAGGACATCTTGAAAAGATATATGAAATAAATAAGTATTTATCATCAAAATCTGATAATGAAATTTCTGTACTATCTAATGTAAGAAATGTCCCATCGGAAATATAGTCACCCATTTCTAAAGGATCATAAGGATCTCTTTCCCAAAACTCATCTTCTATAACATCGTTAATTTTTAAATTTTGAATTATATTGAAATTATGAGCATATGAAATATCTCCATCAATTGTTAAATTAAAATGAACACTATCACCAATAGAAAATTTAGATAAATTTTCATCTTTTAATGTTTTAAATGGCATAGTCATTTTCATCATGAAATTTTTTATTTCATCATGTTTAATTAATAATTCATTGGATTCTTGTTTAATTTCAAGTATAACACCAATAACAGGGTACGTTTTTTTTGTATTGCAGCTTAAAAGTAGTATTAAAGCAATAATAATAGTAATTTTATTTATCATTTTATTAATTCCAAAAATTGATTTTCTGTGATAACATTTTTTTGTAGTTTATCAGCTTTTTGTTTTTTTGAACCAGGGTTTTCTCCTATTATTAGGTAATCTATTTTTTTAGATACACTGTTTAAAACACTACCACCTAATTTTTCAATTAAATTTTTAGCTTCATTCCTTTTCATTGTTTTTAATGTTCCTGTTAAGACAAAGTTTTTATTTTTTAATTTAGATTGAATATTTGAATGATCATTATTAAAATTTAAACCAGCTTTTATACAATTTTGAATTATAATTTGATTATTATAATCATTAAAAAAGTTAATAATTGATTCTGCCATTATTATACCAATTTCAGGTATTGATTCTAATTCTTCTATGTTTGAATTTTGAAGTTTATTTAAATCTGAATTGAAAAATTTGTTTAAAATTTTAGCAGAATGTTCTCCTATATTTCTTATTCCTAAGGAGTAAATAAATTTAGAAAATGATGTTAATTTAGATTTTTCAATAGAATTTAAAATATTATCAGCAGATTTATTTCCCATTCTATCTAAACTAAGGAGTTGATTTTTAGTTAAATTAAAAATATCTGATATATTATTAACAATTCCTTTTTCAACTAATTGATCAACTAATTTCTCACCAAAACCATCAATATTTATTGCATTTCTTGATATGAAATGTTTTATTCTACCTTTTATTTGTGCTGGACAAGAAAAATTATGACATCTAGCAACAGCTTCATTTTTTGGTTTTAAAATATTTGAATTACATTCAGGACATAGATCAGGTAAAAAATATCTTTGAGTATTATTAGGTCTTTCTTCAATTATTACTTTAATTATTTCAGGGATAACATCACCAGCACGTTGTATTAAAACTGTATCTCCTATTCTTACATCTTTTTTATTAATTTCATCCTGATTATGTAATGTGGCATTTGAAACTATAACACCACCAACTTCAACTGAATTTAGTTTTGCTACTGGTGTTATAGCACCTGTTCTACCAACACTTGGTAAAATATTTACAACTTTAGTTGTAACTTGCTGGGCTTTAAACTTACCTGCTATAGCCCATCTAGGTGATCTACTTTTATTACCAAGTTGATTTTGTAAGTCAAAATTATTAACTTTACATACTATGCCATCAATTTCATATGGAAGTTCATTTCTTTTTTCTTCCATTTCATTGAGATATTTAATTATAAATTTTGGACCATATCCAATTTTTATTAATGGATTCACAGGTAATCCCCATTTAGGAAGCATTTTTAAAAATGCATATTGAGAATTTAAATTAAGTCCTTCTATATATCCTGGAGCATAGCAAAAAATTTTTAGTGGTCTTGTGGATGTAATTTTTGAGTTTAATTGTCTTAAACTACCTGCTGCACAATTTCTTGGGTTTGCAAAGGGTTGTTCATTATTGTTTAATCGTTGTTTGTTTAAATTTACAAAATCAGCTTTATCAATGAAGACCTCACCACGAATTTCAATGATTGGAGCTTTTTCATTAATACTTAAAGGTATTTGTTTTATTGTTTTTAAATTTTGAGTAATGTTTTCACCAATATTGCCATCACCTCTAGTTGAACCAATTTGGAATAATCCATTTTGATATATTAATTCAACAGCTAATCCATCTAACTTAGGTTCTAGTATGTATTCAATTTCATTATTAGTTTGTAACCCTTTTTTTATTCGCATATCAAAATCGATAATTTCTTGATTATTCATTGCATTATCTAATGACAACAACGGGATTCTATGTTCTATTGTAGAAAATTTATTTAGGGGTTTAGAGCCTACTCTTTGTGTAGGTGAATCAGGTTGAATTAATGTAGGATATTTTTTTTCTAGTTTTTGAAGTTTTCTTAAAAGCAGATCATATTCATAATCTGATATTACAGGATTATCTTCTAGATAATATTTAATATTATGTTGATTTATGATTTCACATAAAGATTGGATTTCAGATTGAATATTTTTATAGTCAGCATTCATATAATGTTTGAAAAGGGCAATTTCAAATAGTTAAAGGACGCTACAATATCTTTCACCTCTATCACATAATATTGTAAATACAATCCCATTTGGTTTATTTTTTTCTATCCATCTTTCTGATGCTAAAACATTAGCTCCTGCGGAAATTCCAACAAAAAGCCCGTGATTTTTACATAATTCTTTTGCTTTTTGTTTAGCATCATTAGTTGATATAGTAATGATTTCATTGACATGATTAAGATCAACAAGAAATTTAGAACCATCTCCAATTCCTTGAATCCCATGAAGACCCTTTTCTCCACCACTCATTACTGGAGATTCAAGTGGTTCTACTGCTATAATTTTAACTCGTGTATCATATTCAGAAAACCCTTTTTGAATTCCCATTAAGGTTCCACCAGTACCTGTACCTGCAATAAATGCTGTTATTGATTGTCCAATTTTTAAAGAATGGCTGACAATCTCTTTAAAAGTAGTTTTATAATGACATTCAATATTTAATGGTGTAGTAAATTGATTTAATGGAAAATATCCTTTTTGCTCAACAAGCTTATCCTTTAATGCTATTGCGCCATCAAAATCACCTTCATCAACTTCTATTAATTCTGCACCATACATTTTTAATAGAGTTTTTCTTTCTTCTGACATATCACAAGGCATTACTATTTTAACTTTATAGCCTCTTTCTGCTCCCATCATTGCAAGTGATATTCCTGTATTACCACTTGTTGCTTCAACAATAGTACTACCTTTATCAATTAAACCCATATTTTCTGATTTATCTAAAATCCATTTAACAGGTCTATCTTTGATTGATCCACCGGGGTTAACAGATTCAAGTTTAGCATATAATTTATCTGATAATTTTACAAATGGAGTATTACCAACAAAATCTGAAACGATACGTTCTTTTTGCTCATCAACAGTTGCGTCAAATTCTCTTTTTGAAATCATAATTCCTTTAAATTTTTATGTTATAATTTAATTATAAATAAGATAAACTTATCTATTCAAAATTTTGGTTAGATTTTTTCTTAATTTTTTAGTTATAGAATAATCTGATTTCCAACTATCCCAATAACAAGGGTACAGGCCAATACCTGTTGAAGAAATAAACGCTTCATCCATATTATCAATAGTTGACTTTTTTATTTTAGTTTCTATAACTGTAAGATTCATTTCTTTCGCTATTTCAATAATAGTATCTCTCATTACCCCAGGTAAGATTCCTAAATCTAATTCAGGAGTAATAAGGTTATTATTTTTGATATAAAAAATATTTCTAATGGCACATTCAGTAATAAAATTTTCTTTATTTATGAAAACAGGCTCGTATGCATTATCTTTTTCAGCATCTTTTTTTGCTAATAAATTTCCTACATAATTCATCGATTTAATAGCTGGATTAAATCGAATTATTGGATAATTTTTTTCATAATAATAAACAATTTTAACAGGCAAACTAGGGTCTAAACTAAATGGTCTTATTAATGCATATACAGCTGCATCACCATTATAGCTCCAAGGGGATCCTGATATACTACCTCTTGTTATCATTAATCTAATCAATCCATTATCAACATTATTTTTTTTAATAATAGTGTTAATAATATTAAATATTTCAGAATCTGTTAAATTGAGTTTTAAGTATAGAGTTTTGCATCCACTTCGAAGACGTTCAATATGTTTATTTAATCTGAATGGTTTCTTTCGATTAAATCTTATTGTTTCAAATAATCCATCACCATATAAAAACCCAGAATCAGAAAAGGGAATTGTTGATTTATTATTATTAATCCAGTTACCATTTACATAATATATATATTCATTATTCATTTGATTTTATTATATCAGATAATATCTCAGCTTTTGTTTTTGTTTCTTTCCACTCATCTCTAGATACAGAGTCCCAAATAATTCCACCACCAACGGAATAATTTAAGGTTTTTTTATTTTTTATCATTGTTCTAATAGCAATATTAAAATCCATAGTACCATCTGATTTAATATATCCAATTGAGCCTGTATATAATTCTCGAGAATAATTTTCTAAATCATCAATAATTTTCATGGCACTTTCTTTTGGAGCTCCTGTTATTGAACCACCAGGAAATAAAGCTTTAAAAATTTCAATTTCATTTATATTAGCTCGTAATTTCCCAGAAATTTTTGATTCCATATGATGAACTGTTTCAAAAGATACAATATTAAAAATATTATCAACTTTTATAGAACCATACTTACAAATTTTTCCTAAATCATTTCTAATTAAATCTGTAATCATTAAGTTTTCAGAACGGTCTTTATCACTTTCCTGAAGTTGTTTTTTGTATTTATTATCTAATTCAATATTATTTGAGCGAGGCATTGTACCTTTAATAGGGTTACTATAAATAGTATTATTTTTTACATTGAAAAATCTTTCTGGAGAGAAACTTAAAATTTGTAAATCTTCTAAATCAATAAACCAACCATATTTAGGTTTTGCAATATTGCGAATCTTGTAATATAAATTTTGAGTTTTATTATTAGAAGTAAATTTTTTTTGATATGTATAATTGACTTGATATACATCCCCAGATTTTAATTTGGATTTAATTTTTTCAATATTATTATTATATGAACTGAAATTTTCATAATTTTTTAATTCATTTAAAGAAACATTTTTTGAATTAAAATTAGTATCATTTAAATGATATACTTTTTTAGGTTTAGCAAACCAGAATAAGGGTGTGTCATCAGTTCTATTTTTAAAGTTAATATGAGGATATAGGTAATCTTTAAGATTATATGAACAGAATCCTATACAGGCAATGTTTTTAGTCTCAGCTTTCCATTTTGTGATTTTATTTTGCAATGATATTAGTGGATCTTCCTTTATTTTATATCCATTTACAAAACACCCATTTGAATTTAAAACTATTTCTTCTTCTAATTCATAAATACAGAATGATTGATTTTTTTTATTAGATGAATCAAAAAAAATTTTAGGGAATCCTTTTTGATTAATTAATTCTTTTAATACCATTATTAATATTTTTTATTGAAAGAAGTATAATTCAAAATCCTAGGAGAAGAAATAGCATAAGAAAAAATTTTATTAGATTTAATAAAATTATTTAAACCTATTTTTTTTACTTCAGATAATGCTATTTTGTTTCTAGAGCCAGCAATTTTTTTAGTAATCATTGGAAGTGAAGGTGGAGACCAATCTAACTCATTACCAAAAATATTAAATAGTTTAAGAATTATATCATCATCCCAATCTGGATTACATATATATTCTCTGCTTTGAATATTTAAATGTTTACTTGATAACTTGCTCCTTCTAGACAAAGCTCCAATTTCTTTCATCTCCGAATATAGAATTTCATCAATTTTTTTATCAAACTTTTTAGAATTAACTTTGGAAAAAATTTGATTCCAATCATAATCACTTAATATTTTTTTCCAATTATTAACATTATCAGAATAATTTTGTAATTTTAACCAAACAGCATCAGCATGTAATAATAAAAGCTTTGAAATTAAATTATTTTTTGGATAAATGTTATGAATCCACATAAGAAATAAAATAGTAGAAAAAGGAAACTTATTTTTGAATTTTTTTGAATTTACATTTAATAATAAATTGGGATTACAGGATGTCTTAAATCCTTTAGGAATAGAATCATCTATAGAGACTATGTGGCCACCAATGGTACGTCCTTTTATTGGTAGGATATTTAAATCAACCCAAATTAAATTCTCTTTATTTTGTATAGCATTCTCTGAAAGCCATAGGGTCTCCATATTATAGTAACCGGCGAGTTTCCAATTAAAAAAATGATTTAAAAATGAGGCACATATAATTCCATCATAATCAGCTGAAATCATAAAAAATTTATTTTTTTCTTTTATCCAAGGATAATCGGAAATGACTTTTTTTCGTAATAATTCCATACACAAAGCTAAAATAATATCTTGTATAGTTAACATAAAAAATGAGAGTTTATTAATACAATATTGAAAGGAATAATAGATGAAACAATTTTTAGGTAGAATTTTTATTATAGTAGTTAGTTTGCAATTTGCATATGGATTAGCTGGTTTTGGTTTATATGGTAATCAGGATTTATTTTCTGCAACACCAGCAGCAACAACATCTGGTGATGTTAATGTTGTACCCGGTTCATTAGACAATGCTGGAATGTTAGGTTTTTATTTTTATATAGATGCTTTACCATTTATTGATTTACAAGCAGATTTTGAATTTGGTGGTAATTTATATAATTTCACATCAGGAACTAGCCTTGGTGTTACAGAAGGAGAATTCCCTTGGGCACGAGCTTCGCAGTATTATAGTGTTAGAAAAAAAATAGTTGGTGTTTCTGTTCCTTTTTTAGCCAAAGCTCAAATTTATGGAGGCGGAGGATTTAACAGTCATACAGTGACACCTTCAGTATCAGTGAGTTTTATAGAAGATGCTTTTTCTAGTATGTCATTAGAAGATGCAGCTTCTCAAGATTTTGCAGGTCAAGCTACTGATACATTAGTAGATTTTATGAATGAAAATAAAATTAAATCAAGTGGTGTTCATTTTATGGTTGGTGGTCAGGCAAAATTATTAGCTTTTAATCTTTTTACAAATTTAAGATATACAATTGCTAAGGACGTTGTTCCAGGTAAAAACGGATTCCCAAGTATGTGGGTAGGTTTAGGCTTTGGCATTTAAAATATTATACATATTATTATCATTTAATATACTTTTTACTCAAAACTATATAAATCCTGGTGTTTATGATCAGGATTTAATAGTTTTTTTAGAAAATAATTATAAAACTAGTTCTACTCTAGGATATAATAATGCCCGTGATATTATGTATTCTGAAATTGATATTAAATCAGGTAATCAGTTGACGGGTGTATACTGTGGTTATACTATAACATTAGATTTAAATCAAGACCCAAGCACTGATGCATATGAAAAAGGAATAAATTGTGAGCATACGTGGCCACAAAGTCTTGGCTCTAGTTCTGAACCAATGAAGAGCGATATGCATCATTTGTTTCCTACAAAATCTAATGTTAATTCATCTCGAGGTAATGATCCATTTGATGAAAGCATAGATCAATTGACAGATAATTGGTATAGAAATTCCTCTTCTCAAAACACAATTCCACAACAATTTATAGATGAATATGCAGAAAAATATAATCCTCCCAATCAAAATGATGAGAGATTTGAGCCAAGAGAAGTTCAAAAAGGTAATACTGCTAGAGCTATGGCATATTTTTATACAATTTATTCTAATGTTGCAGAAGATCAATTCTGGGATATTCAAAAAGATATATTATTTCAATGGCATTATTATGATCAAGTTGATCAAACTGAATACAATAGGACTTGGGCTATTGCTTCATATCAAGATAACATTCCTAATCCTTTCGTTATTGATCCATCATTAATGTGGAGATGTTATTTTATTGATGATTATCCTTTGGGAGATGTTAACAATGATATAGATGTTAACATTTTAGATGTAGTTTTGGTTGTAGAATATGTTTTGGGGAATAGTGAATTTACTAATTTACAGATACATCAATGTGATTTTAGTAATGATTTTGATATTGATATTTTAGATATAATACAATTTATTGAATACGTGATTTATTAATAATAATGGAGAAATAATGAAAATAAGAATTATATTGATGAGTTCATTAGTTTTGTTTGGTTGTAATAATAAAACTGATAAAACTTCATTAGAAGATCAAGAAAATAAAGCTGAGATTAAAGAATCAGTTGTTCAAGATGAACAAATAACTAAAGAGGATAAAATGACAGAAAATGAGATAACAACTAAATCTGGGTTAAAATATGTTGATATTGTTATTGGAGATGGAGAACTGCCATCGGTTGGAGATAAGGTGAAAGTTCATTATACTGGAACATTATTAGATGGAACAAAATTTGATAGTTCTCGAGATAGAAATAGGCCTTTTGAGTTTCCTTTGGGAGCAGGCAGGGTTATTAAAGGTTGGGATGAAGGTCTTGCTACTATGAGAGTAGGAGGACAAAGAAAATTAATTATACCACCAGATTTAGGTTATGGAAGTAGGTCAGCTGGTCAAATTCCACCAAATTCAACATTAATATTTGATGTAGAATTATTAGAAATAATAAAGCAGTTTAAAGATACAGATTTTGATTTGCCTGGAAAAGAAATTGTTTTAGAATCAGGACTAAGGATAATTGAACATATAAAAGGTAAGGGTAATAATCCAAAATCTGGTCAAAAAGTTAAGGTACATTATTCAGGTTTTTTGCAAACTGGAACGAAGTTTGATAGTTCGCATGATAGAGGGCAACCATTTGAATTTGTGTTAGGACAAGGACAAGTTATAAAAGGATGGGATGAGGGTATTGCACAATTGAAAAAAGGTGGAAAATCAACATTAATTATCCCACCTGATTTAGGATATGGAGAAAGAGGTGCTGGAGGAGTTATCCCACCTAATTCAACATTATTATTTGAGGTTGAACTTATAGATTTTGAATAAATTTTTATCAAATAATCTGATTAAGATAGTAATATTATTTTTTCTAATAATTGGATTTTCTTTTAAAAATAACAATCAGTATCCATGGTTTAATGGGGATTATGAATTAGCAAAGACTGTTGCAGGTAATAGATTAATAATGTTAGACTTTTATTCTGACTGGTGAGGTGCGTGCAAGAGGCTGGATGCTGAAGTATTTAAAAATTCGCAAGTTATAGAATTATCTAAAGAATTTATTAGTTTGAAATTAGATGTAAACATTGATCAAAATCATATTTTATCTAATATGTATAATGTTTCAAATATTCCTCAAAATATTTTTGTAGATAAAAATGGTAATGAAGTAGGTAGGATTGTAGGTTTTTATCCATCAGATGTATTTATTGAAAAAGTTGAAAAAATATTAAGTAGTTATTAATTTTTTATAAATAATATATAATCCTTCAATTGTTAAATTGGGATTAATTATAATTGTTTCATCAATTTTTTCAGTAATATTTTGAGATAGACCACCTGTTAAAATAATTGAATAATTATTACATTTAGTTTCATTAATTATCCTCTTTATCATTCCATTGATTGAGTCTATTGCCCCATACATAATGCCTGATTGTATATTTGTTTCGGTATCAGTTCCAATTACAGTATTTGGAAATTTTAATGATGTTTTTTTTAATAGTGCTGTATTTGCAAATAGAGTATTTGCTGATAATTTTAATCCCGGTGATATAGCACCACCTAGATACAAACCATCTTGATTGATAACATCATATTTTGTTGCAGTTCCCATATCAATAATAATAGCTGGAAGTTTATATAAATTTTTAGAGGCCATAATGTTGCATATTCTATCTGAACCTAGTTGTGAAGGGTTATTGGTTGCATATTTTAGATTTGGAATATCTTTATAATTAACAATCAGAGGTTTAATATTAAAATACATTTTACATATTTCATCTACTTTAACAGTTAGATTAGGAACAACTGAAGATATAATTACATTATTAATATTATAATTTCTTAAAAAATCTGTTTCATTAATACTATTTAAATTAGAGTTGATTCTATATGATGAAACTAATTTATGATTATCAAAAATTCCCCAAACAATATTTGTATTTCCAATATCAATTGTAAGAATCATAATAATTCTCCACTTGAAAAAATATGATTTCTTTCATTTATATTTACAACAGCATGGCCATTTTGAGTTATTCCCATAAATTGACCTGTTATTTTATTATTGTTTGTATTAAATGATATAATTTTATCAATATGAGAACAATATGAAATCCATTTTGAATGAATTGAATTAATTTTAATCAAATTACGTTGAATCATATTTAAAATATTTATTAAAACTACTTCATTTTCATATCGTTTTTTAGTTAGCATATATAATGAAGTAATATTAGATTGTAATTGTAATGGAAAGTTAGAAATTTTCTCATTAATATTAATTCCTATACCAATAACATAAACTGAATTTGAATTGTTTTTTTTTGTTTCTATAAGAATTCCACCTATTTTTTTATTATTATAGATAATATCATTTGGCCATTTTAATTCAAAATTAATTTTTGTTAAGTTTCTTAAACCTTCAATAATAGATACTCCTGCCATCAATGAAATTAAACCAGATTTTTTATAATTGATGTGGGGGGTTATGATTAAAGAAAATGCTAAATGAGAAGTTGGTGTGGCATGCCATTTTCTATTTTGTCGACCTCTACCATGAGTTTGTTGATCAGCAATAAAAAGCATATTATTTTTATAGTTATTTTCAGCTATTTTTTTTAAGGCATCATTATTAGTTGATTCAGTTTTTTCTTTATAAGAAATAGTATAATTAAAATCAGATAGCGTATTAAATTTTTTAATTGAAAACATTATATGAATAATAAATTAATTTGAATATATGTTAGTATGAACCCTAATAATGAACCCATTATAACTTGATTTGTAGAATGTGCCTTTAAGATGATTCTAGATATCCCCACCAATACCGTAATTAAAAACATTATTACTATATTTTCAATTCCAAAAATATATAATGTTGCAACTGGTGCTGTAACACCAATAGCATGTATGGATATTTTCCAATATTTTGTTATAATTATTGTAATGATAGTATTTGTTATATAGCAAAACATTAAGCCTTGAACAAAATGGTTAGCATTAAAAAATTTAAGTGTAATAAAACCTAAAATTGAATAAAAAACTCCTAAAGATAATGGCAATATACGTTGCTCTTTAATTGATGCATCAAGATCAGAAATAATATTTTGATATTTTAATAGTAATACGGTTAAAATTGGAATTAAGTTTGAAAATAATAGGCATATTATAAAAATTTGATTTTCATTGTTTATTTGTGAATCATATTGATATATAAGGATATAAAATGTATAAATTGAAATTATTAGAGGATGAAAAATTATTGAAATAAAAAGAGATAAATTTTTTATTAAATTAAAATTAAGCATATTCTCCAAAGACATCTCTTAAAGTATCAGATATTTCTCCCAAAGTTGCTTTAGATTTAAGAGCATTAATAATATATTGAAATAAATTATTATTAGTTTTCGCATTATTTTTTAATTCTTCCAATGATTTATTAACTAATACTTGATTTCTACTTTGTTTGAAAATTTTAACTCTATTTATTTGTTTTTCTGTTTCTTCCTGATTGATACTTTGTAATTCTGGTAGAGTTTCTTCAGAATTTATAAATTTATTTACTCCAACAATTATTCTTTCTTTGGTATCAATTTTTTTTTGAAATTCATATGAACTATGAGCAATTTCATTTTGCTGAAATT
>MDSZ01119463.1_pt1 | contig 21313 bp, 26 predicted proteins | sample 811201 | NCBI WGS metagenome assembly MDSZ01 (sample SAMN05326647, study PRJNA326480) | marine metagenome | isolation source: seawater | place: Indian Ocean: North | collected 2010 | reverse complement strand
GGTCTTATTCCAATAAGCGTCTTTGTTTGACATTTTTCCCCCTTTTTTTAACTTTTTACGTAAAAAGTCTTATTGTTATCGCGAAGCATACTCATTATGGATCTAATTAAAAGGGAAAAAACCTCTCACAAAACCAGTATGAAGTGCTACAAATGGGAAAAATAAAGGGTTTTTAAATACAACGTGAAATTGAATCTTGAAAGCATCATTGATTTTCTCAAATCTGCTAGGGAATACCTTTTTCCTTATAAAAAAATCATAAGTAAATTTAGTAGAATAAAATCAGAAGAAGATTTGCAAAGTTTTATACAAGAAAGGTCGGCCCATGTAACACAAACAACTTTATATGGATATTTAAAAACTAGGATGGGTCATAAATTTACACTAATGGTAACAGATGAAGAATTTTCGAAATCGATAAATATTGCTAAATGGAATATTTATGTTGTAGCCATCTCTGATTTAACTTTTTATGTATTTTCGTATTTAACTAATCAAAAAAATTTAAAAGAAAATAATGCGAAGAAGATTTTTAATAACATTATAGATAATGAAAAAAAAAATGGATTAGATGAAAAAGTTTCAATTAGTGCAAAAAATGAATTTAATTTAAAAATAAATTCTATAAATTGGGATGTTTATCATTTGGAGGAACCTTTTAAAGACAGTGGTTTAGCACTTTATAACTGGTCGCCCATAGCAGATGATCTTAAAAAACTCGATAAGGAAATTGTTTTAAACTCAATAAAATTAAAGTGGAACTTGGTGCAAAACGATTTTAAAGATTTAACTAAAGATCTTAATTTTAGTTAATTTTTATTTTTCCTATTTTGAATTAGAGACTCAACTACATTAGGATCTGCTAATGTTGTCGTATCTCCTAAATTGTCCGGCTCGTTAGCAGCAATTTTTCTTAATATTCTTCTCATAATTTTTCCTGATCTTGTCTTTGGGAGGCCAGGGGCAAACTGAATTACATCTGGATAGCAATGAGCTCCAACAATTTTTTTAACCCATTGTTTTAAGTCTCTTTCTAAATCTCCGGATTCTTGCTCACCCAAATTTAGAGTTACATAACAGTAAAGACCATTTCCTTTAATACTATGAGGAAAACCTACAACTGCAGCTTCAGCAACTTTAGGATGTGCAACAAATGCGCTTTCTATTTCAGCGGTGCCTAAGTTATGTCCAGAGACAATTATAACGTCATCTACTCTACCTGTTATCCAATAATATCCATCTTTGTCTCTTCTACATCCATCACCCGTAAAATATTTGCCATCAAATTGAGAAAAATAAGTATCGATAAATCTTTGATGATCGCCATAAACTGTTCTCATTTGACCAGGCCAAGATTGGGACATACACAATCTACCTTTTCCTTCACCTTTGATTATTTTACCATCGTTATCGACGATAACAGGTTTAATGCCATAAAATGGTTTTGTTGCAGACCCAGGTTTTAAATCTATCGCACCAGGTTGAGGAGCTATTAATATTCCACCAGTTTCAGTTTGCCACCAAGTATCAACAATTGGGCATCTTGAGTCACCTACGGTTTTATAATACCACATCCATGCTTCAGGATTTATGGGTTCGCCAACTGTACCCAATAACTTCAATGATTTTCGGCTTGTTTTCTTGACAGGTTTATCTCCTTCTCTCATTAATGCTCTTATGGCAGTAGGCGCAGTATAAAAAATGTTCACTTTATATTTATCTACAATTTGCCACCAACGTGAGCTATCAGGGTAATTTGGTATTCCCTCAAACATAATCGTTGTTGCTCCATTTGCTAATGGACCATAAATTATATAACTATGACCCGTTACCCATCCAATATCTGCAGTACACCAATAAATATCATTAGTTTTATAATCAAAAATATATTGGTGAGTCATTGAGGCATAGACCATATAACCACCTGTAGTGTGCAAAACACCTTTTGGTTTTCCAGTAGAACCTGATGTATATAAAATAAATAATGGATCTTCAGCATTCATTTCTTCTGGTTCACATTTGTTAGGCATTGAAGATATTAGATCTTTGTAAGAAATATCTCTTTCATTATCCCAGTCGACTTGATTGCCTGTTCTTTGTATCACAACACATTTTTTAACTTCAGGACATTGAGTTAGAGCCTCGTCAGCAATTTTTTTAAGAGGAATAATTTTTCCACCTCGTATTCCTTCATCTGCAGTTATTAAATATTCAGACTCACAGTCATTAATTCTTGTTGCTATAGAGTCAGGTGAAAATCCTCCAAAAATAATTGAGTGAACAGCTCCTATCCTTGCGCAAGCTAGCATCACGTATGCTAGTTCGGGTATCATTGTAAGATAAATTGTAACTCTATCACCTTTTTGTATACCAATATTTTTCAATCCATTTGCGACTTTACAAACATTTTGGTGTAGCTCTTTGTAGGATATTTTTTTGGAGTCAGCAGGATCGTCTCCAACCCATATAATAGCTGTTTTCTTTGGATCCTTTTTTAAATGGCGATCTATACAATTAGCAGAGGCATTTAAAGTACCGTCGTAAAACCATTTTATTCTTACTTCTTCTTTACTGTATTTTACATCTTTTATTTTTGAATATTTCTTGATCCATGAAATTCTTTTACCTTCTTTAGCCCAAAATTTTTCATTTTCCTTAATTGATAATTTATATTTCTTCTTATATTTGGAATTATTAACGTAAGCGTGGTTAGACCAACTATCTGAAACTTTAATTAAAGTATTTCCCTCGCTGTCTTTTGACTGAGTAGGTGATTTAAAAATTTGTTTTTTTCTAGATTTTTTTGTTTTTCTAGATTTTTTTTTCTTCTTTGACCTTTTTTTAAATTTTTTCTTAGATTTCTTAATTCTAAGAACTTTTTTCCCAGATATCTTAGCTCTTCTGGTTTTTCTCCTCGATTTCTTAGATTTTTTTTTCTTTCTTTTTGCCACTTCCCCCTCCCGATTATAATTTTTTAATCTTACCCATCTTACATATAATTTTCCAGCTTTTATAGTCTATTGGCATTACTGATAATCTGCTTTGTTTGATAAGTGGTAGATGTGAAATATCCTTGTTTTTTTTAATTTTTTCTAAAGTAATTGGACTATCGAACTTTTCCATAAACCTAACCTGAACAGCCAGAAAACGCCTTTCTTTGTCTGTAGTGTCTATAAATGCTTCTTTTATAACTTTGACTGTACCAACTATTTCTTTGCCAATGTTTGAATGATAGAAAAAACATAAGTCACCTATTTTCATTTTAGCTAAATTATTTCTCGCTTGATAGTTTCTAACACCATCCCATTTCACACCTTTTTGGCCAGCTTTTTTTTGTTGGTCTAAAGACCAAACATCTGGCTCAGACTTTAATAGCCAGTAATGCATTAAAACTTTAAACCTGGTCCTTTCATATAAGGAGCATTTTTATCAAGGGGCCATCTAGATTTTGCAGGTAAATTTAGATTATCAATTAAATTCTTTTTGTATCTTTTAATTCCTGCCCAAGCTATCATAGCAGCATTATCACCACATAATCTTAAATCAGGAAAAATAACATTTAATTTCATTTCATCAGACAATTCTTGTAGATTTTTTCTAATAGATTTATTAGCAGCTACACCACCTGCTACTACGATACTTATTTTATCTTTTTTTATCTTTTCTTTGAATTGTTGGATGGCCACCTTTGTTTTTTTATATAATATTTTATTAATAGTATGTTGAAATGATGCTGCGAGATTTTTTTTTAATTCACTATCATTTTTAATCTTCTTAGACTCTCTTAAGACTGCAGTTTTTAAACCCGCAAATGATAAATTACATCCAGCTTTTTCAATTATAGGCAATGGTAATTTAAAATAATTTTTGTCACCTAATTTAGAATATTTTTCAACCTCGGGTCCTCCTGGATAACCTAGGTCAAGCATTTTTGCTGTTTTATCAAAAGCCTCACCAAGTGCATCATCTATTGTTGTCCCTAATTGCTCGTAATTATTTACATCATGAACTACTAAGTATTGAGAGTGTCCTCCAGATATTAAAAGTAATAAATATGGAAACTCAATTTTTGTTTCTAGACCTGGACTTAGTGCATGGCCCTCTAAATGATTAACCCCTATAAAAGGTTTGTTAGAAAAAGCCGCTATAGACTTCCCAATATTCAACCCGATAGACAAACAAACAATTAATCCTGGGCCTGCGGTAGCCGCCACACCATCGATTTCTTTAAGTGTTAAATTGCTGTCTTGCAAAGCTTTGTTAATAATAAAATCAATATTTTCTAAATGTGATCTTGCGGCAATTTCAGGCACAACTCCACCATATTTTTCATGTTCTTTTATTTGACTTGAAACTACGTTCGATAATATGTCAGCAGTACCATTTTTGTTTTCTTTTATTACTGCTGCAGCTGTTTCATCACAACTTGTTTCTATTCCTAAAAATATAATTTCTTTTTTCATTATTTATGCCTTAAAATTAAGAGTAGTATAAAGTACTTCTATTAAATATATAAACTTATAATGAAAAAAATTACAATAGGTGCTAGAGGTAGTAAATTATCTTCGGCTTATGTGGAAAAAGTCAAAAACTTGATTTTAAAGACATCTGAAAAATTAGGTAATAACGATATTCTTTTTAAAAAGATTAGAACTACTGGTGATTTAAATCCAAATAAAAAAATTTCTGAATTAGGAGGCAAAAATTTATTTTGTAAAGAAATAGAAGAAGATTTACTTAAGAAAGATATCGATATTGCAGTTCATTCCCTAAAAGACATGGAGTCTAAAGAACATAAAGATTTAACTATCGGAGCATTTGTAAAAAGAAATGATCCACGCGACATCCTCATAAGTCATAAAATTAAAAAATTAAGTGATTTAAAAGATGGAACAACCATTGGATCTAGCTCCAGGCGGAGAGAACTTCAGCTAAAGAATATAAATCATAATATCAAAGTAGAGTATCTACGTGGCAACATTGATACTAGGATTAAAAAATTGGGAGAAAAAAATTTAGATGCAATTATTTTAGCTGCCGCAGGTGTTAAAAGTCTTAAACTTGAAGATAAGATAGGTTTAATTTTTGAGACTAAAGAAATTTTACCAGCTGTTGGACAAGGAATCCTAGCTGTTCAATGTAGAAAAAATGATGAATATATAAAAAAAATTTTAAAAAGTATTAACGATAAAGAGACAAGTATCTGTGCGATTGCAGAGAGAAAAATGCTTGAAATTATTGGTGGTGATTGTGATACTGCAATTGGTGGATTTGCAGAAATAAATAATAAAAAATTAAAATTAAAAGCTCAACTTTTTTCAGATAGTGGAAATGAAAGTTTTGTTTATGAATTTACTGGTTCAGATACTGAGCCTTTGATTATTGGCAAGACTGTAGGACAAAAACTGTTAGACTTAGCAGGAAAAAAATATAGCAGAAAATGAACATATTAATTACTCGACCATTAATAGATGCTGAAGATTTGATGGGTAAAATGTTTTCTTTGGGTCATAAGATTATTCATTTACCAACATTAAAAATTTTACCAGCTAAATTAAAACCTATAAATTCAGAATTTTATAATGCGTTTGTTTTCACTAGTGCAAATGCTGTTAGGAATCTCAAGGTTATTAAAGAAGATAAAAATAAATTATGTTTTTGTGTTGGTAACATGACAGAAAAAATTGCAAGAAAAAAAGGATACAATAACACTATTTCAGCTGGAGGAACTGTTAATGCTTTAAGAAATTTAATTACAAACTCAACTCAAATAGACGAAAAATCTAAAATAGCTTATTTTTGTGGAGATAACATTTCTTATGATTTGGATTTAGAGCTTAAAAAAGACGGTTTACAGGTTGATAGATTTATAAATTACCTTTCAGAAAAAATCACTGATTTAAATGAAGAAAATAAGAAAATAGTCGAAAGACACCCTCCAGACATTATTTATGTTTATTCTGCACGAAGCGCACTAAGTTTCTTAGATATAGTAAAAAATCATTCTCTCGATCGATTAATGACAGGATCTAAAGTAATGTGTATAAGTAAAAAAGTTGCAGATATTTTTTCTACAAGGAATTGGCGGAAAGTGGAAATTTTTAACCCAGGAGATGAACTGCTACAACTAGAAAAAGGAAATTGATGGACGTATTAAAAAACTTTAAAGATTTATTCTTAGATGTCTGGAAAGAGGGTGTTTCTGGAGTAAATATTTCTGAAATAATAATTGCTTTGATTATATTTATTTTCTTTCTCTTTTTGAGAGGAATTTTCTCTAAGTTTGTTATCAAAAGATTAGAAAAATATGTTTCAAAAACTACAAATAAATTTGATAACTCTCTGGTTTTTTCGATGGAAGGACCAGCAAAATTTTTTCCAATAGTTTTAGGTTTTTTTATTTCAACAAGTTATTTGTCTGTAGAACATGGTGGAATTGAATTAATAAACAGGTCCCTTATTACAATTTTGATTTTTTGGACCTTCCACCAAATTATCGGCCCACTATCAGTTGTGATTAAATCAGTTGGAGGCTTATTATCAAAAGATCTAATTAATTGGATTATTAAAGCAATAAAAATTTTAATTTTAATATTAGGTGCAGCTGCTGTTTTAGAACTTTGGGGAATAAAGATAGGCCCCATTATCGCTGGACTAGGATTATTTGGAGTAGCTGTCGCTTTAGGAGCTCAAGATTTATTCAAAAATTTAATTTCTGGAATATTAGTGCTCGTGGAAAGAAGATTCCAGGTCGGAGACTGGATTTTTGTAGAAGGAGTTATCGAAGGAACAGTTGAAAGTATTGGTTTTAGATCTACAGTTGTCAGAAGATTTGATAAATCTTTAGCAACTATACCAAATTTTCAATTTGCTGAAAATGCTGTAATAAACAATTCTTTAACCACTAACAGAAGAGTAAATTGGATTATTGGACTGGAATATAGAACAACAAGCGATCAATTAAAAAAAATTAAACAAGAAATTGAGAGTTATATTCAAGGAAGTGAATTATTTTCAAAATCGGGAGATACTTTTATATCAGTAAAGATTGAACAGTTTGCTGCAAGTTCAATAGATATTAGATTAATTTGTTTTACAAAAACAAAAAATTATCTTGAGTGGATGAACGTAAAAGACACATTAGCGATAGCTATAAAATCTATTGTCGAGAAAAATAAGGCTTCTTTTGCTTTTCCAAGTACATCAATTTATGTGGAAAAAAATTAATGCTATCTCTTTTAGATTTATTTGATAAAATAATTTACTTATATATCTGGGTGCTTATTATAAATGCTTTAATAAGCTGGCTAGTGGCCTTTAACGTACTCAATACAAGTAATAGATTTGTATACTCAGTACTTGAGGTTTCGTATAGATTAACCGCTCCACCACTTAATTTTATTAGAAAGTTTCTTCCTAATTTAGGTCCAATAGATATTTCTCCAGTAATTTTAATTTTAGCATTAATGTTTATAAGGAACTTTGTATTTGAAATGTTTGGATTATTATAACTATGATTATTGATGGAAAAAAAGAAGCGTTATTCATAAGAGAAAATATTAAGAATGAAATTGAACTAATAAAAAAAAAAATGAATAAAGTTCCGGGTTTGACAGTAATTCTAATTGGAAACTTCCCACCTAGTGAAATATATGTTCGTAATAAAGAAAAAGCTTCAAATGAAGTTGGGATAAACTCAAATATACTTAGATATTCGGACGATGTGTCTGAACAAGAAATATTTAGCAAGATACAAGATTTAAACAAAGATAGAGATGTATCGGGTATTTTAGTACAACTCCCTTTACCTAAACAAATTAATAAGGAGAAAATTATTAATTTAATCGATCCCTCTAAAGATGTGGACGGATTTAATCCGTTAAATGTAGGAAATTTATCATCAGGGTACAAAGGTATTATTCCATGTACTCCTTTAGGCTGTCTATTATTGCTTAAAAAAATTGAAAGTAATTTATCAGGTAAACACGCAGTCATCATTGGAAGATCAAATTTAAATGGCAAGCCCATGGCTCAGCTTTTATTAAAAGAGAATTGCACTGTTACAATTACTCATTCAAAAACAAACAATTTAAAAGAAGAATGTTTAAAAGCAGATATATTAATTGCTTCAGCTGGTGTCGCAAAATTAGTTAAAAAGGATTGGGTAAAAAAGGGATCAATCGTTATTGACGTTGGGATAAATAAAGAAGGAGAAAAAATTGTCGGTGATGTAGATTTTAATGAAGTAAAGGACAAAGTAAAAGCGATCACTCCAGTACCAGGAGGAGTGGGTCCTATGACAATTGCTTGTCTATTAAAAAATACTTTAGATTGTTTTAAAGCTCGTTTGACTTAGATTTATCTAGATTTAAGAATTTACTATTTCTGAGCCTTATAATAACCGTCGCGATAGCTACAATTAAAATTGCAGTTGAAATATAAATTAAGTTTGTGGGATCACTATCTTTGTCCTGCAGTATTATGAACCGAGCAAGTGCTGTAATCGCTATAACCAGTGGATAAGAAATTCTAACCGCTCTTGTTTCCCAATATGATCTTACTAATCCAATTACTTCAATGTAAATAAACATTAAAAGTAAATCAGCTAGCTCAATATTTCTGTTGTCATACATTTCTTTAACCTCAAGAAAAAATGCAACTATAGTTGATACTAAAACAAAAAGAACTGCAGTTAGTTGAATATTTCGAATCGTATTATTCATAAATTATTATTAACAGAATTTTAAGATTTATATAACTGTTTAGAATGATAATTTATAAATTTTTCAATTTTAGACTTATTGAAAGTTTTATTTTCTTCAAATGATACTTTTTTCATCGAATATGCCTTGTTTTTAGTTTTTCTTGATAAAATGCTAACGTTACCCTTATAAAGACTTAATATTACATCTCCGGATACTTTATTTCTGTTCTTATCAATTATTTTTTGTAATTTTACTCTTTTTTTTGAAAACCAGTAACCATTATAAACTAATTCAGCATAAACTGGCATTATTCTATCTTTTGCGTGCGCGGTTTCTTTATCTAATGTAACAGATTCAATTGCTCTATGTGCAATATGCAACAGTGTTCCTCCGGGAGTTTCATAGACGCCTCTTGACTTAATACCAATAAATCTATTTTCAACTAAATCAACTCTACCAATAGAATTAATTCCAGCTAATAAATTTAGTTTTTCTAACAGTTTTTCCGGTTTTAATCTTTTACCATTTATTGAGATTGGGTCACTATTTTTAAATGATATTTTAACTTTTGTTTTTTTATTTGGAGCTTTTTCTGGTGAAGTTGTTCTTTGAAAAATAAATTCCGGTGCAGAATTTTTTGGGTTTTCTAAAACTTTTCCTTCAGTTGATGTATGAAAAATATTATCGTCAATAGAAAAAGGTGGCGCCCCTTTTTTATCGCTAGGAATAGGTATCTTATTTTTTTTTGCATATTTTATAAGATCAGTCCTTGATTGTAATTTCCATTCTCTCCAAGGTGCAATAACTTTAATTTTTTTTCCTCCAAAAAAAGCATAACCCAACTCAAACCTTACTTGATCATTACCTTTACCAGTTGCTCCATGAGATACAGCGAACGCTTTAAATTTTTTTGCTATTGCAATTTGTCTTTTTGCAATTAAAGGTCTAGCTATAGAGGTTCCGAGCATATATACACCTTCATAAATTGCATGAGCTCTTATCATAGGAAACACATAATTTTTAACAAACTCATCTTTTAAATCCTCGATGATAATTTTTTTTACTCCTAATCTTTTTGCATTTCTAACAATTTTTTGCTTATTCATTTTTTGACCAATGTCCGATGTATAAGCGATTATTTCTGCTTTATAATTCTCCTGAAGCCATTTTAAAATAATTGAAGTATCAAGACCTCCAGAGTAGGCTAAAACAATTTTTTTCATTTAACCGCAGGTTTTTTTTGCTGTGTTGTAAGCTTTTGTGAATCCCATCATAGAATAATGATCGGTAGTTTCAGCACCATTAATTGTTCTTGCTTTAACAATTAAATTAGTTGCTCTTTTCATAAGTTTAATAAAGTTTTTCTCTTCTTGGTCATCTAATAACCAAGCAAAATTTTTCTGAGAAAAAAAAGAAAATCTTTTCTTTCCAGAACTTGCAGTAACAGTCGAAGACTTATAGTCATGTCCACTGGTTAAACTAACTTCATCTTTAATATTTTCTGATGGCCTAAATGTTACAAATAACTTTGAGTTCTCTCTTTTTATGGAGCCCGGAGCTCTTTTTGTCGGCAATGTTTGTGCGAAACACACTTTTCCTTTGTCAGTTTCAACAGTGAAACTTTCCCAATTCTTATATTTCCCTGTTGACCTTGGATTATTTGCACTAACTTCAAAGCATAAAAACCAAAAACAAATTACTATTAAAATTTTTTTATAAGACATTATTTTGTTTTATACTAAAATATGGCTATTTCAATGGTTTGAATTATGGAGATGGATTAGGATTATTATTATGTATAGAATTTATTTTTTCCATCATTTCATCAGTGATTTCAATATCTATACTTTCGATATTTTCTTTTAATTGATCCATTGTAGTTGCTCCAATGATATTACTAGTTACAAATGGTCTGGAGTTTACAAAAGCTTGAGCTAGTTGCACCATAGAAATTTTATATTCATTTGCTAGGTCATAATATTCATCATAAGCTTTCATCGCTAATGGATTAATCATTCTTTCCCAACCTTTAAATAATGACATTCTCGAGTTTTTTGGCATTTTTCCATTTCTATATTTTCCTGACAGAGCCCCAGCAGCTAGGGGGTAATAAACTAGTAAACCACATTTTTCTCTAATTGAAATTTCAGACATTCCTATCTCATAGGTTCTGTTTACAAGACTATACGGGTTTTGAACAGACATCATTCGAGGAAGATTATTATTTTTTGCGAGTTCTAAATACTTAGTTAAACCATATGGAGTTTCGTTTGACATTCCAATATATCTAATTTTTCCACTTTTAATAAATTTTTTTAAGGACTCTAAAATCTCCTGAAAGTTGTTCCATTCACGTTCGTTTTCTCTGTAAATAAATTCTCTTTTACCGAAACAATTCGTTGATCTTTCAGGCCAATGTAATTGGTATAAGTCTATATAATCAGTCTTTAACCTTTTCAAACTACCATCTATAGCTTCACCAATTTTCTTTTCCGAAAAATTATTACCTCCACCCCTAATCCAGTCACATCCAGGGCCAGCTACCTTAGAAGCTAAAATAATTTCTTTTCTATTTTTTCTTTTTTCAAACCAATTTCCAATCATTACTTCTGTTTTTCCGTAAGAGTCTGCAGTAGGAGGAACCGAATATAATTCAGCTGTATCAAAAAAATTTATGCCCTTGCTAACAGCGTAATCCATTTGGTCAAAAGCATCTCTTTCAGAATTCTGAGTTCCCCATGTCATTGTGCCTAAACAAATCAAACTCACATCTAAATTTGTATTTCCCAATTTCTTAAATTTCATAAAAATGCCTATTTTGCTGTTTTTTTTAAAGCAATTATTGACTATTGAAAAGTCATTAAAAATTCTTATATTATTTTTATGGAATTTAACAAACAAACATCAACTGTCAGATCATCAGCTTCTGAAGCGATTATAGATCAAGGCTTAAGAGCTTACATGCTTAAGGTATATAATTATATGGCTTCAGCACTAGTTTTAACTGGCTTCGTTGCGCTTCTAACGGCAAAGTTTGCTGTGATATCTTTTGAGCCATTAATTTTATCTTCACTTGGTAACTCACTTTATAATTCAGGTTTGGCATGGATTGTGATGTTAGCTCCTTTAGGAGTTGTGTTTTACATGAGTTTTGGTATTGCGAAAATGAGCGCTTCAAAAGCTCAAACAGTTTTTTGGATTTTTGCATCATTAATGGGCTTATCTTTATCGTCAATATTTTTAGCTTACACAGCTACATCAATCACGAGAGTATTTTTTATTACAGCTGGTACTTTTGGAGCAATGAGTATTTATGGTTACACAACTAAGAGAGATTTAACAAAATTTGGCTCTTTTTTAATGATGGGTTTAATAGGAATTATAATTGCATCATTAGTAAACATCTTTATGAAATCCTCAATGATGTACTTTATCATTTCAATACTAGGTGTTCTTATCTTTGTTGGCTTAACTGCATATGATACTCAAAAAATTAAGAATATGTATCTTGCAAGTGACAGTGGAGAGCTAATAGGTAAAAAAGCAGTAATGGGCGCTTTAACTTTATATTTAGATTTTATCAATTTATTTATAATGCTTTTAAGATTGTTCGGTCAAAGAAGATAATTACTTTACAATTTTTAAATTATTCCAGCTAGTCTTATTAATTAGTTTATTTAAATTTTCTGATTTTTGAAGAACTTTTCCATTTACGTCTTTTATTAAAAACTTTTCATTATGGTAATTTGGTTTAAGATTTTTTAGTATTCTCAAGACAGGCTTATCAGAAGATCTTTGATACACATCAAATGAAATTTCTTTTGACCCCGTAGAAAATGAATAATCTTTCCAGTTGCCATTGGATACCATCTTTGCATATAGATTTAGAATGCACTGAAGCTCTTTTTTTATAAAAAACTTTTCTTTTTCTTTTTTTATATCATTATTTATTACTAATTTTATATGTCTCATATTTTGTGCTTATTTATTAAAGGAATTTGTAATGCGGTAAATATAAATGTTATTGGAAGTATTCCCCAAACTTTAAAATTAACCCAAATATATTCTTTTTCGGGTGCGTAAGTTCTCCAAACTATTTCGTTAAGTATTGCTAGAAATATAAAAAAATAAGCCCATCTATTATTCAATTTATTCCAACCAATTTCGTCTAATTTAAATGCACTTTTAAAAAAAAATTCTAAAAAATTTTTATTAAAAAGTGTTTTTCCTAAAATTAACACAACAGCAAATATAATATTTACTATAGTTGGTTTCATATATAAAAAAACTGGATTGTCGAAATATAATGTTAGTCCACCAAATAGGGTAATGATAATACCTCCTATGAGAGGAATGTAGGGTATCTTTTTTTCCAATAGATAAATTGCTATTACTGCTATTATTGTTGAAATTACTAGAGGCGGTATTGCTACTATTAAATTATTTCCACTTTTATAATAAACTGAAAAAAAGATTAGTAATGGACCAAAGTCTGCGACAAATTTCAAAAAAGACTTATTCACACATAAACCTTAACATAAATAACTTTTTTAACAAATTAGATATTGATTTTATTTTAAAAATTATTAACTATTAAATATGGGCTCAAGTAATTTTGCAAAATTTTCAATTGGCGAAGTAGTAAAACACAGACACTTCGATTTTAGAGGTGTAATTTACGATGTAGATTTCGAGTTTAACAACTCTGAGGAATGGTATCAATCTATTCCTAAAGATGTAAGACCAAGAAAAGATCAACCCTTCTATCATCTTTTAGCTGAAAGCAATGATGTAACTTATGAGGCTTATGTGTCCGAACAAAATTTATTGCTTGATAAATCTAAAGAACCTGTAAAACATCCTTTAATAGAGGAAATTTTTTCTGGAAAAAGAGGCTCCAGTTACTTCAAGCCTTCAAACTAGATAAATTGGTCTTTGCCTAAAATTTAACAATATTAATTCAAAACAATGACATAGATTTAGGTTTAATTATATCATTGCCTAATTGAGGATTAACTCATACTTCTAAAACTCCCTCTCAATTCTCAGTTAGGCTTAAATTCACTCTTCACATAAAAATAATATTATAGTAGTCAAATGGATATGTTTGATTTTATAAATCCAAGTAATATTTTTAGACTTATAGAAAAATTTATAATTTTTATAAATTCTATATTTTATATACTTTTAATAGTTGCTCTAACTTTCGCATTGATTTTGTCTCCACCAGATTACCTGCAAGGTGATAGTGTAAGAATCATGTACGTCCATGTACCATCTGCATGGATAGCCTTAGCGTCATTTAGTTTTATAGCAATTTTATCTGTATTAAATTTTATTTTTAAAACTAAGAATTTTAATTTAATTTCAAAATGTGTAGCACCAATAGGATTATTATTTACCTCTTTAGCAATTATAACTGGATCGCTCTGGGGTCAGCCAACGTGGGGAACTTGGTGGGCTTGGGACGCCAGGATAACTTCAATGTTATTTTTAATGATATTTTATGTTCTTTTTATCATGGCGCATAAATTTATTAAAGAAGAAGACAAGGCTATAAGAATTTCAAGTCTGATCGCAATAGTTGGGATAATAAACATACCAATTATTAAATATTCAGTTGAGTGGTGGAATACACTTCATCAATCTCAAAGTATCAAGCTATTAGATGGAACTAGTACTATACATACTTCAATGCTTGTACCGTTAATGCTGATGTTGTTAGTCTTATTATTATATTGTGCGTTAATTTTTCTAATGAAATATAAGACAGAAATCATTAGAATAAAGAAAAAAAATATTAAAAGACTATGATAAACAACTTTATTTTAATGAACGGTTACGGTTTATATGTATGGCTCTCGTTTGGAATAACTATTTTAGCCTGCGCATGTATTTATTACAAAACTTATAAAACATTGAAAAAATATGAAAAAGATTTTGCTAAAGAATTAAACTTACTTTCAGCATCAGAAAAAAAAATAGTAATGGAAAAATCAAAAATTGCCGCACAGATTTTGGCTTCGCATAATAAATCAATTTAAAGCATTTTAATGCTTACAAAAAAAGTTAAAAAGAGAGCATTATTTTTAAGCTTACTATTACTATTTTCAGTAATTGCTATTTTTTTTATACTTAAAACATTAACAGAAAATATTCTCTATTTTAAATCGCCTACGGATATTAAGTTGAGTGAAGATATTAAGATTAACAAAAAAATAAGAATTGGAGGGATGGTTAAAAAAGACTCTTTAAACATTAATGATAAAGAAATAAAATTTATAGTCACTGACTATGAAAATGAATTACTTGTAAGTTATAGCGGAACAGTACCTAATCTTTTTTCAGAAGGTAAAGGAGTAGTTGCAGAAGGCAAATTACAAGATAAAAAATATTTTATTGCAGACAGAATTTTAGCAAAGCATGATGAAAATTATATGCCTCCTGAATTAAGTGACATAATAAAAAAAGATGTTAAGTAGTCTAGGAAATACAATCTTATTTTTTAATATCTTATTAAGCATTTTAATCGTTAACTATTCGTTAAAGAGTATAAAGAATAGTCAAAGTTTAATAAATAATAATATTTATCACTTATGTGTTTTGCAAAGTACATCAATAATTATTTGTTTTTTAACTTTGATATCCGCTTTTATTATTTCTGATTTTTCTTTAGTAACGGTTTATCAAAATTCCCATTCTTTAAAACCTTTGATTTATAAAATATCTGGAACTTGGGGAAATCATGAAGGAAGCTTATTATTATGGGTAATAATTTTAATAATCTTTTCATTTTTGTTCCTTGTATATAATAAATCACATCCTAAAAAATATAGACTTTACACTTTGATCACACAAAATATCTTGATATTAGGTTTTTTATTTTTTTTGATTTTTAATTCTAATCCTTTCAGTTTGATCGAACCAACACCAAAAGAAGGTCTAGGACTAAATCCAATTTTGCAAGATCCCGCGTTGGCTATACACCCACCACTTCTTTATATGGGGTTTGTTGGATCTTCGATTTATTTTTCTGCTGCTATAGCATCAATGTTAACAGGCTATTCAGGTACTTCGTTTGCAAAGTCAATTAAAAATTGGGTTTTAATTTCATGGTCTTTTCAAACAGTCGGTATTCTAGCTGGTTCTATATGGGCATATTACGAACTTGGTTGGGGAGGATTTTGGTTTTGGGATCCGGTTGAAAATGCTTCATTGTTACCCTGGTTTGTTATGACAGCTTTATTTCATTCTTTGATAGTTCTTGAAAAAAGAAATTTTTTATATTTTTGGGTTATAGTTTTGTGTATTTTAACTTTTATTTTAAGTGTTACAGGAACGTTTCTTGTAAGATCTGGGATTTTAAATTCGGTACATACTTTTGCTAGTGACCCTTCTCGTGGCATCTATATTTTGATATTTTTGAGTAGCATGATTTTAGTCTCAGTATTGATTATGTTTAATAAATATAAAAAAGATAATTACAATTTAAACTCCAACAGCAGAGAAACATTTATACTAATAAATAACTGGTTTATGATATTTTATTTAATCACAGTATTGTTAGGTACAATTTATCCTATATTTACGGAAGTAATTATAAATCATAAAGTCTCTGTCGGACCACCTTTTTATAATAAAGTTATAATTCCGATAGTTGTTTTATTTCTTTTTGCTATGTCAATCGGACCACGAATAAAATGGATAAAAGACAATTCTAAAAAGCTTAAATTTATTATTATAATCTTGACTCTTGCCATTATTATTAACTTTCTAATCACTTATCTTTTTAAAAGTTATAGTTTAATTTCTAATTTGATTATGATCTCGTCTATTTTTTTAATTATGTCTTCATTTTTAGATTTAAAAAAGTTTTTCAATAACAAAACAAATGAATTACCTAGAGTTATCTCACATATTTCTTTTGGTTTTTTAATACTTTTTATCGGATTAAATCACAATTTTACTTTAGAGAAGGATTTTAATTTAAAAATAGGTGATAAAAAAGAATTTGATAATTATTCTTTAGAATTTAAAAATTTGAGTTTGAAAGAGAAAAAAAATTATAAAGCCATAATTGGAGAATTCAAAATTAGAAATAGTCAAAAAGAATTTGAAAAATCAATGTATCCAGAAATAAGAATTTATGAAAAACCTAGTACATTAACTTACGAGGCTTCAATAAGGACAATGTTATTAAAAGATTATTATATTACAATGAGCAACATAGATAGATCTGAGTATTATAATATAAAGTTTCAAAAAAAACCTTTTATGGTGTGGATTTGGATTTCTGTAATTTTTATCTCAATGGGTGGTTTTATAAGATTATTCAAAAATGCAAAAAATTATTAAATTAACTATATTCTCAATTCTAATTTTTATATTGGTCATATTTTTTATTGGCTTAAATAAAGATCCGATGTACGACACAAAAAATTTAATTGGAACAAAGTTAAAAGATATAAACTTAATTGATGTAGATTTAAAAAAGTCTATTACAGATAAAGATATAGCTAAAAATAATTACACTTTAATAAATTTTTGGGCATCGTGGTGTTCACCTTGCAAGGCAGAGATTCCAGCTCTTTTAAAACTTAAAGATGAAAAAAATTTAATCATAATAGGAGTAAATTTCAAAGATAAAAAGAAAAATGCACTTAATTTTTTAGAAAAATTTGGAAATCCTTATAACACTATTGCATTTGACAACAAAGGTAAGCAGTCAATTAATTTTGGTGTATATGGAATACCTGAAAGTATTTTAGTAGATAAAGAATTAACCATAATAAAAAAATTTATTGGTCCAATATCAAAATCTGATTATGAATTTATTAAAAAGAAGATTGAAAATTTATGAAGATAAATTTACTTTTATTTATTTTAATATTTAACTTTAAATTTTTATACGCTAAAGATTTATCTCAAGAAGCTAATTCTATTTTTAAAAACTTGAGATGTTTAGTTTGTCAAGGTCAATCTATAGCAGACTCAAATTCAGATTTCGCTCAAACAATAAAAATAGTCGTTAAAGATAAAATTAGTGAAGGTAAATCAGAAAAAGAAATTTACCAATTTTTAACTGAAAAATACGGAGAGTGGATTTTATACAATCCACCATTTAATATTACGACCTCATTTTTGTGGCTATTGCCATATTTGGCTTTTATATTCGGGGGAATCTTGATTTTTTTATTGATTAAAAAGAGAAATAATAGCTAGTCAAAAAGCCACCTATACATAATGATTTTTTAATTGTATTTTCTTGAAATGAAAATAAAATTTTTAGTAATATTTTGTATCATACTTTTTGTATCTAAATCATCGATAGCAGATGAGCAGAAAACTGATATATCTATTTACACTGGGACCTTTGACATCATTGACAAAGAAGGTGATGATCAAACTAGTTTAATTGGTCTTGAACATAGAAACTCAGATCTATTTAGAAATACTTTTTTAGGAAAATTTAAACCTTTAACTGGGATTTTTATGACAGGAAATAGTTCAGTTTATTTATACACAGGTGTCGAAGGTCAATATGATATTGGGCCTCTTAAAATATTACCAAGTTTCTCTCCAGGACTTTACGAAAAAGGTGATGGGAAAGATTTAGGAAGTGTTTTAGAATTTAAGAGTGAGATAAAAATTGGACTAGATATTTTTGAAAATTCTAAAATTGGATATAGCTATAGTCATATTTCAAATAATAACTGGGGGGAGATTAATCCCGGAACCGATAACCAACAAATCACTTTTTCAAGAGCTTTTTAATTTCCATGAACTTGAAAGATTGTCATAACTACAGCGATTTTAGAAAACTAGCAAAAAGGAAGTTACCTTCTCCAATATTTCATTATATCGACGGAGCAGCTGACGATGAAATCACTTATGCTAGAAATACTAGATCTTTTGATGACGTCGACTTAGTCCCTAATGTCTTAAGAGGAGTTGAAAATGTTGATCTATCCACAACAATTTTTGGAAAAAAATTGGATCTACCTTTTTATCTTGCACCAACTGCTTTGCAACGTCTTTTCCATTATGATGGCGAGAGAGCTGTAGGAAGAGCTGCACAAAAATTTAACACTATGTTTGGAGTATCTGCCTTAGCAACTGTAAGTGTAGAAGAAATTTCTTCTATGATTAGTACTCCAAAAATGTTTCAATTTTATTTTCACAAGGATAGAGGTTTAAATGACTCTTGTTTAGAAAGAGCTAAAGCAGCTAAATTTGATGTAATGGCTTTAACAGTTGATACGATAACCGGTGGAAATCGTGAAAGAGACTTAAGGACAGGTTTTACCTCACCTCCAAAACTAACTTTAGCAAGTTTATTTAGTTTTGCTACAAAACCTATGTGGGGTATCAATTATTTAACAAAAGGTAAATTTGAGTTACCTCATCTTCAAGATTTTGTAAAAGAAGGAACCAGTACAAATTCTTCAATCGGAAATTATTTTTCTACTATGTTGGATCAGTCTATGAATTGGAAAGATGCTGAAAAACTTTGTTCTAAGTGGGGTGGCCATTTTGCATTAAAAGGAGTGATGAGCGTTGAAGATGCTAAGCGAGCTGTAGATATTGGATGTACAGGAATAATGGTCTCGAATCATGGCGGCCGACAACTTGATGGATCTAGATCTCCTTTTGACCAATTAGCCGAAATAGTAGACGCGGTCGGGGATAAACTTGATGTAATTTGTGAAGGCGGAATACATAGGGGGACACATATGTTAAAGGCATTATCTCTCGGAGCCAAAGCCTGCTCAGGAGGAAGATTATATCTTTATGCTTTAGCAGCAGCAGGTCAAGCTGGTGTAGAGAGAGCATTGGGACAATATAAATCAGAGTTGGAGAGAGACATGAAATTAATGGGTTGCACAAAAATAAGTGACCTTAGTAGAAAGAATTTAAGATTTAGACGTTAATGAGTTTAAAGGATTGTCATAACTTTGAAGATTTTAGGAAACTTGCCAAAAAAAAATTACCTTCGCCAATTTTTCATTACATCGATGGAGGTGCCGATGACGAGTCAACTTTGAGAAGAAATACAGATTCTTTCAATGAATGCGATTTAGTTCCAAATATACTCGCCAGCGTGGGCAAACCTGATTTATCAACTACATTATTTGGGAAAAAAATTGATATGCCAATTTTTCTTTCCCCTGCGGCAATGCAAAGACTTTATCATCCTGATGGAGATAGAGCATCAGCGCGAGCTGCTGAAAAATTTAATACTTTTTATAGCATGTCATCAATGGGGAATAATACTATTGAGGAAGTATCAAATATATCAAGTGGGCCAAAATTATTTCAACTTTATGTTCATAAAGATAGGTCGATCTCTGATGATTTAATTGAAAGATCAAGAAGATCTGGTTTTGATGCAATGTGTTTGACAGTAGACACATTAGTTGCAGGTAATAGAGAGAAAGATCATAGAACAGGATTTACCACTCCACCAAAACTTACTTTTCAAAGTTTAATGAGTTTTGCGATGAGACCTAAATGGGTATTTAACTATCTTACTGGAAAAAAATTTGAATTATCTAATGTTAAAAAGAAAACTGACAAAGGGACAAATATAGCAAAATCGGTTATTGAATACATTAACGAGCAATATGATCCAGCCATGGGTTGGAAGGATGCAGAGTACTGCGCCAAAAAATGGAACGGACCTTTTGCATTGAAAGGAGTTATGTCCGTAGAGGATGCGAAAAGGGCTATCGATATTGGTTGTACTGCAATTATGATATCTAATCATGGCGGTCGACAACTAGATGGTTCACGATCTCCTTTCGATCAAGTTAAAGCAATATCTGATGCTGTAGGTGATAAGTTGGAAATTATTTTAGACGGTGGTGTTAGAAGAGGAACACACGTTTTAAAAGCGATTGCAGCTGGCGCTAAAGCTTGCAGTTTTGGCAAAATGTTTTTGTTTTCTCTAGCTGCGGGAGGACAGCAAGGTGTAGAGCATCTATTACAAAATATGTATGATGAAATAAACAGAAACATGATTTTGATGGGTTGTAAAAGCTTGAAAGAATTGAATAGTACGAAATTAATATATAGAAAAAAAAATTAAATTTAGTAAAATATATTATATGAAATTAGCAAAAAGTTTAGATAGATTAGGAACAGAGTCAGCATTTTCTATTTTGGCTGAAGCAAAAAAACTTGAAGCACAAGGCAAGCCAATGATTCACTTAGGTTTAGGTCAACCAGATTTTAAAACTCCTCAACACGTTATGGATGCGGCAAAAAAAGCAATTGATGATGGACATCATGGCTACGTTTTAGCTAATGGAATTTTAGAATGTAGACAAGCTGTCACAAGAAAGATTAAAAAGTTGTATAATAAAGACATAAGCCCTGAAAGAGTGATGATAATGCCAGGAGGAAAACCTACAATGTATTACGCAATACAAATGATCGGAGAACCTGGCGCAGAGATTGTTCATCCGACACCAGGATTTCCGATTTATGAGTCTATGATAAATTATACAGGGGCTAAAGCTGTTCCGTATGACTTAACAAAAGAAAAAGATTTAAAATTCGATCCAGAAAAAATTTTATCTTTGATAACTGATAAAACAAGATTAGTT
>MDSZ01045984.1_pt1 | contig 21333 bp, 21 predicted proteins | sample 811201 | NCBI WGS metagenome assembly MDSZ01 (sample SAMN05326647, study PRJNA326480) | marine metagenome | isolation source: seawater | place: Indian Ocean: North | collected 2010 | reverse complement strand
TTCTTTCAATCGCCATTTTTTTTATCCATGAATCAGGCATTATTCCCATTTTTACTTTCCTTTCTTTTCTTAATATTTCTTTTTAATGCTTCTGATAAGCGTTGTTCTCGTGTATATTTTTTTTTTATCATTTATTTAGCAAATTATATTTTGTGGCTTTTCCTTTACTCAGAGAAATGGGATATTTTTTTTCATTTTTTTTTATTTTTTTTAAACAGGATTTTTCAATATCAATTTTTGCTAAATCTGAGAATCTCAACAAATAAAGCATTATATCAGCGACCTCGTCAGATATTTGGTCCTTGATCGTTTTTTTTTTCAAATCTGATTTAATTTCAGCGTCGTTTTTCCATTGAAAAATTTCCAGTAACTCCGAGGATTCAAGGTTTATGGAAATGGCAAGATTTTTTAGATTGTGAAATTGTTCCCAGTCTCTTTTACGTGCAAATTCACTTAGAATTTTTTGTAATTTTTTTTCATTCATTAGGATAACAATTGTTTTTAAGATTTAAAGTTTATCTATATGATTAACATAATAAAAAAATTTTTTAATTAATATTTTAATTTTAAATATTTCAATAATTTTCATTCTTTCTTTTTCCTGTGAAATTGTTATAAATTATTATGAATGAAATAATTTGGGGTAGATATTCACTATTAGTTTATACTGCGATAGTTTCGCTTTTTTCCTTAGTTTTATCTTTTTATATAAAAGGATTCCTTGTAATTTTTTTTCCAAGCTTTTTGCTTTTTTTAATCTCATTAAAGGATTTTCTTCAAAAAAAAAGATCTATTCTTTCAAATTTTCCTTTACTAGGGAGATTTAGATTTTTTCTTGAAAGCATAAGGCCTGAACTAAGACAATATTACTGGGAATCTGATGATGATGAAGTCCCTTATTCTAGAAATCAGAGATCTATGGTATATGAGAGATCCAAGAATGAAGGTGGAGTAAGACCTTTTGGGTCATTGGAAAAATTTTATGAAAACGACTTTGTTTGGCTTAATCATTCAATAAGTCCGTCTCATATAAAAAATAATGATTTCCGAATAAAAGTTGGATCAGGAAAAAATCAATATCAAATGTCAGTACTAAATATTTCTGGGACATCCTTTGGTGCAATTTCTCCTCCAGCTATTACATCACTAAATAAAGCAGCCAAAATGGGAGGGTTTGCTCATAATACTGGTGAAGGTTCATTATCACCTTATCATGAGGAAGGAGGTGGTGATTCAATATGGCAAATTTCAACAGGATATTTTGGCTGTAGAAATAAAAATGGTAACTTTTGTCCTAAAACTTTTTCAGAAAAAGCTAAAAAAGAACAAGTAAAAATGATTGAAATTAAATTAAGTCAAGGGGCTAAGCCAGGACATGGCGGAATGCTCCTTGCTCCAAAAGTTACCGAGGAAATTGCACGAACTCGTGGGATAGAAGTTGGAAAAGATTGTATATCACCAGCTAAACATAAAGAGTTTTCCTCTCCGTTAGAGTTACTGAAATTTGTTGAAAAATTAAGAAAATTATCGGGAGGTAAGCCAGTAGGAATTAAGTTATGTATTGGTCATCCTTGGGAGTTAATCTCAATAGTTAAAACCATGGTAAATGAAAAAAAATACATTGATTTCATAACAGTTGATGGTGCTGAAGGAGGGACTGGCGCAGCTCCCGCTGAGTTTACGGATCATTTAGGATGCCCTCTAAAAGATGCTTTGGTTTTCGTTGATAATGCTCTAATCGGTGCAAATCTGAGAGACAAAGTAAAAATAGGCGCATCAGGAAAAATAGTTTCAGCTTTTGACATTGCTCACATGTGTGCCTTAGGTGCTGATTGGATTAATATGGCAAGACCTTTTATGTTTTCAATAGGATGTATTCAATGTAGATCTTGTCATACGGGAGAGTGCCCAACTGGAATTGCTACGATGGATCCAATGAGATACAGAGCGATTGATATTGATGATAGATCTAACAGAGCATATAACTTTCATAAAAACACATTATTTGTTTTAAAGGAACTTTTAGAATCGGTAGGGGTAAATCATCCAACTGAACTTAATAGACGACATATTGTCAGAAGACTATCAGAAAGTGAAATAAGATTAGCAGATCAAATTTACCCTAGAGCTGAAAAGGGAGAACTTCTTAAAAAAGGAAAAAAAATAATTGCTGATCCACGTATTGATGTTTACTGGAATAAAGTTAGTCCTAAAAGTTTTAATTATATACCAGGTTCTATTTAGTTGACTCAAAGTAAAAAAAGTAACCACATCACTAATAAAGACTATTTACTTGCTTCTACAAACTTTGAAAAAAAAAATTTTAAATTAGCTAAATTTCATTTTTTAGAATATTTAAAGAAAAATGATGATTTCAAGGCACTAAATCTACTTGGAATTTGCCACCTTAATCTAAAAGAGTATTTAGAATCAGCAAGTATTTTTAAAGAATTAATTTCTAAAAAAATAATTACCGACTCAATACTAAATAATTACGGTATTGCGTTAAAAAATTTAAAACAATTCAATACTGCAAAATATTATTTCAAAAAATCCATTAAACTAAATCAGAAAAATTTCTTGACTTTTTTTAATCTAGGAAATTTAAATTTTGAAATTGGGAAAGAAAAAGAAGCAGAAATTCTTTTCCAAAGATGCATTGATTTAAAACAAAATTATTTTCCAGCAATAGTAAATTTATCAATATTATATTTAAAAAATTACAATTTAGATAAATGTTTAAAACTCCTAAAAAGATCTTTAAGTGACTTTCCTGACAATGAAGTAATTATGGAAAATATAGCTAAAGTTTATTTGATAAGAAAAAAATTTAGTTTGGCAGAAAAATATCTTATTAAACTCATACAACTAAAAAATGAAAACAAAAAAAAAATAATTCCTCTTGCTCTAGGATACTCATATGAGGGAAAAGAAAAGGGATATAAAAAAATTTGTGGACTTTATATTAGAAACTTAACTAAAGATTCTTCCATATTTTCCTTAAAAAAAGTAAAAAGAATAATGCCTACAATATCATTTCTCTCACCCGATATAAGAAATCATCCTGTTGGGTTTTTCATTAAAGATATGTTACCTCAATTATCTAGAAGATTTAAAATAGTTATCTTCAACACAAGCAACTTTGAAGATGACATCTCTGTGTACACAAAAAAATATTGTGACTGGATAAATTTAAAAACAAAAAATGAATACGAAATCGCTGAAATTATTTTTGAAAGGAAAGTAGATGTTTTAATTGATTCCTCTGGTATGGCAAGAACTAACAACTTAGGAGTCTTTAAATTAAAGCCTAGTAAAAATCAATTATCTTGGGCGGGGTGGCTTGCTTCCACTAATTTAAAAGAAATGGATTATATAATTAGCGATCATTTTTGTACACGTAAAAAAGATGAAAAGTTTTTCACGGAAAAAATATTAAGAATGAAACATGTTTGGTGTACCTATTCTTTATCAGTTCTAGAAAATCTAAATTTAAAAAAAAAAAATAACTCAGAATCTTGCATAATTTATGGATGTTTTCAAAGACCAGAAAAAATTAGTCAAAAGGTGTTAAGCACATGGACAAACATCCTAATAAGGGTGAAAAAAAGCAAAATTTTATTTGTTAACCAATCTTTCAACAAATATCAAAAAAAATTATTATCCTCTCACTTCTCTAGTCATGGTGTTTCAAGTAAAAGGTTAATTTTTATAAAACCTAAAAATCAAGAGGAATATTTAAACTATTATAATTTAGTTGATATAAACTTAGATACCTTTCCATATAACGGAGGTACAACACTGTTTGAATCTTCTTACATGGGAATTCCAACACTTACGAAAGAGAATAATTCATTCTTATTTAGATGTGGAGAGAGTATAAATAATAATCTGAATATGCAAAATTGGGTTGCAAAAAATTCAGAAGATTACGTGAATAAAGCTGAGGAGTTTTCAGATAAAAAATTTTTAAATGAATTGAAAAATAAATTATTTATTGATTCAAAAAAATCTATAATTTTTAATTCAAAAGAATTTGCAGTTGAATTTGAAAAATTGATTATGAATATTCTTTAAAATTTTTAGTTTTTAAATTATCCTTTATTTGGTATTTTAGCCCTCTTAGTTTAATAGTAAAACAGGGTCTTGGTAAGACTCAGCCACTGGAGCGTAACCAGTAGAGGGCACCATTTTATGAAACAAGATTTACAAAAATACATATTCTACAGTTTTCTAAGTGGAGTAATTTTAGGAATTTTATTAAATAACTTATCAAACTATTTTCCAGACTTAATGCAAGTAATTGTGAATATACTTAAATTTGGTGGCGATATTTTCTTAAAAATTATCAAAATGCTTGTAGTACCAATCGTTTTCTTCTCATTATTAATTGGTGTTGCTAATCTTAAAAATATTTCAGCACTGGGAAGAATTGGGGCCAAAACCCTTTCTCTTTATTTATTTACCACTATGCTGGCTATTTCATTATCTCTTATTATTGGATATATTTTGAATCCAGGTCAAGGCGTGAATATTGGTATTGAAAGTACCAAATTAAACATTAATCAAGCTCCTTCTTTTTTCTCCGTTTTACTTGATATTATTCCTGAAAACCCTTTTAAATCATTAACTGAAGGCAATATGCTTCAAGTGATTTTTTTCTCACTAATCTTGGGTGGATGTTTATCAAATCTGAAAGATAATAAAAATTTACTCAATTTTTTTAATGGTATGAATGAGCTTGTTTTAAAAATGCTTTCTGTTCTCATGACAATTGCACCAATTGGTATTTTTTGTTTGATCTCTAAAACATTCGCAACTCAGGGTTTTTCCTCTATTTTGGAGTTAATTAAATATTTTCTTGGAGTTGTACTAGTAATCATCACTCATCTTTTTATTGTTTACATTCCATTGGTAAAGTTTTTAGGAAAAATAAATATTCGTGAATTTTTAAATGGAATAAAACAAATCGTTCTATTTGCTTTTTCAACTTCTAGTAGTAGCGCAACAATTCCAATTACTTTACAAAATTTAAATAAGAACTTTAATGTAAAACCTAGAGTATCCTCTTTTACAGTTCCATTGGGTGCCACGATTAATATGGATGGAACAGCAATTATGCAGGGTATGGCTACAATTTTTATAGCAAACATTTATAATGTAGACCTTTTATTCTCAGATTATCTATCAATTATTTTAACAGCAACCTTAGCTTCAGTAGGAACGGCTGGAGTTCCTGGAGTAGGAATAATAATGTTAGGAATGGTTCTTAATCAAGTTGGTTTGCCTCTTGAAGGTATTGCAATAGTAATAGGGGTAGACAGGTTACTTGATATGCTGAGAACTTCTTTAAACGTGACAGGAGATGCAATGGTAACATTAATTGTAAATAAAACAGAAAAGTAATGTTCTTATTTGTAGTTGAGTTAGAAATTACTTTTTTTGGAAAAGAGATAAAATACGTGCATGCTTACAATAAAGATGAAGCTGAATTTATAGCAATAAAAGAAACTATAAAAGAACTTAAATGTTCAGAAGAAAATATTTCAACTATACTGGTAAAAAAAGTTAATCGTAATTGAATAAAACAGGTTTTCCGATTGGTGGAGAAATTATTTGAGAGTCCTGCATTGCGATTATTCCATTAACGATTGTAAAGACAGGTAAACCCTTTATTTTTACTCCATCATAAGGAGTCCAACCTGATTTACTTGCAATCCATTCATTGGTAATTGTAAACTCTTTATTTAAGTCAACAATAGAAAAGTCTGCGTCATTTCCAATTTTTATTTCTCCTTTAAACTTCATATTATAAATTTTTGCTGGATTATAACATAAAAGTCTAACCAAATCATTAAGTCCAAGTTTTCCTTGACTTACGAAATTAAGCATTATAGGGAGTATTGTTTGAACTCCTGTCATTCCAGAGGGACAGTCAGGATATTTTTTTTTCTTTTCTTCTAAAGTATGTGGAGCATGGTCGGAACCAATTACATCTACTATTTTTTCTTCAATTCCCTTCCATAGACCAATATTATGAGTTTTATCCCTAATAGGTGGATTCATTTGAGCAAAACTACCTAATTTTTCGTAACAATCAGGAGCATGAAAAAATAAATGTTGAGGTGTAACCTCACAAGTTGATAAGCTCTTAAATTTTTTTAAAATTGATATCTCATCTTTCGTTGAAATATGAAGAACATGAATTTTTCGTTTAGTTTCTTGAGCAATCTTTAACAATCTTTCTGTGCTTCTTATTGCTGTCTCTGAATCTCTCCAGAAAGGATGACTGGAAACGTCAGCTTTCCCATCTTCAACGAGATGTTTTCTTTCTCTTAGTCTATATTCGTCTTCACTGTGAACTGCAACTCTTCTGGTCCCTGAAGCTAGAATTTTTCTAAGACTATTGTCATCTTCAACTAAAAGGTCTCCAGTAGAAGAACCCATAAAAATTTTTACACCACAACATCCAGGTAATAGTTCTAACTCCTTTAAGTTTTCAATATTTTCCTTAGCTGCTCCTACAAAAAAACTATAATTACAAAAAGCATTCTTTTTTGCTATAGAGAGTTTATCATTTAAAGCTGCTTTGGTGGTTGTTGAAGGATTAGTATTAGGCATTTCAAAAATTGTGGTTATGCCGCCAAGAATTGCTCCTTTAGTTCCATTCATAATGTCTTCTTTGTGAATAAGACCAGGTTCTCTAAAATGAACTTGAGTATCAATTGCTCCAGGTAAAACAACAAGATTGTTAGCAACTATTCTTTTTTCACAATCTTGTTTTGAAAGGTCACCTAATTCAACAATCTTTGATTTTCTAACTCCAATATCAATTTTTTCTATAGAAGAATTAGGTAGAAAAACATCTCCTCCTGAAATTATAAGATCTAATTTTTTTAGCGTCATTCCAATAAAACTTTAGTTCGATATTATATCAAAAAAATTACCATCAGTTTTTACATTTTTAAAATTTACATAATACCATGCTGAAATAAAAATCATATGCCAAACACCCCTTATCGCTTTTTTATTATGAGAAACAGATTTACATAAGTCTTTAATTTCATTTTCATTAAAAAAGATCCTTAGAATTTCAATTTTAGGTAAAAACTCTAAAAAAAACTTTGAATGCTTTGGAATCCATTTTTCAATAGGAACAGTAAATCCCTCTTTTTTTGCAAATGCATCATAATGTTTAACTCTTGATTTGATAAAATTTCTTATCAAAAACTTTCCAAAACCATTGTTTATTTTATACTCGTCTTTGACAAAAAAAAAATTTTCGAATAATTTTTTATCAATTAATGGGGTTCTTCCTTCCATACCATAACTCATAAGACATCTATCTAGTTTTACCAACAAATTGTTTGGTAACCAATTGTAATAGTCAAAGAATTGATATTTTTGAACTTTAGTTAAACCTAAATTTTCAATAAAATTCTCATTTGTTTCAAATTTCCAATAATTATTTTTGAATTTTCCAAATCTTCTAAACGCTCCTTTAAAGAATTTTTTATTTAAAAAATTATGGTGCCTGTATCTTCCGTAACCTCCAAAGAGTTCGTCTCCCCCCTCACCTGTTATTGCAACTTTGAATTTTTTAGAAGCAATCTCAGCTAATTTAAATGTTGGAAGAATTGCATAATCTGCTATTGGATCATCTATTTTTTTGGCAGCAAAAGGAATAATATTCCAGAAATCGTCTTCAGTAAAATTAATTTCATTCAATTTTATTTTATATTCATTCGATATTTTCCTAAGTGGAGAGTTACTTAATTTATTTTTTTTATCATCTATGTTAACTTTAAATGCTTCAATTTTATCTCCTAAATTAAGTTTACTCATAAAGTACATAACCAACATCGAATCAATACCTCCGGAAAAAAACAAGCAATATGGTACATCACTTCTTAAATGAGCAGACACACTTTCTTGTAATTTTTTTTCTATAAAATTATTATCTACTTTTGATGATTGTTTCTTTAATAAGTTGAGTCTTTGTAATTTACTATTTGTAATTTTACCATTCTGTACGGTTAAAATTTCTCCTGGTCTTAATCTGAACACATCCTTATAAATAGTTTTTTTTCCGGTAGTGTATTGTAATTCAAAGTATTCAACTAATTTTTCCTCTGAAATCTTCTTTTTGATTAGCTTTGAGTTTAATAAGGGAGTTATCTCTGAACTAAATATAATTCCATCTCGAATTATCGAAAAGTACAAAGGTTTAATTCCAAAAATATCTCTACTTAAAACTGTACAATTTTTTTTTTTATCATAAATAGCAAATGCATACATACCCCTTAGTCTTTCTAATCCATTTATTCCCTCACGATGATATAAAGTCATAATTGATTCTGAATCTGATTCTGTTTTAAAATTATATGTTTTATTATTTGCCCTTATTTCTGGGTCATTGTAAATTTCACCATTTGCAACAAGAACCAGATCATTATTCAATATTGGTTGACTTCCACCTTTTAAATCAATTATTGACAAACGGGTATGTAAGAATAGGTTTTTAGAATTCTTGTAAAAAGATGACGAATCAGGCCCTCTGTGAGATAGTTCCCTAGAAATTTTTTGAAATTTTTCAATTAATTTCTTGTTGGATTTATTTAATAAAATACCCGCAATTCCGCACATTAATCTATGATTTTATAAAAAAAGTTAAGATATTTTTTTATTATAAGTTCTTCAGAATAGTTTTTTTTAAAATCTTTATATCCATTTGAAATTATTTTTTTTTTTAAGAATGAATTTGAATCTAATAATTTTATTTGCTTGAGTAGATCAAACATATCCTCTTTTCTAAACTTAAGTCCATTAATTTTATTTTTTACCATTATTTTAGGACCACCAGTATCAGAAACGATCACTGGAACTTTATGAGCCCATGCCTCAACTATTACATTTCCAAAGGGTTCATGTCGTGATGGACAAATAAGCATTGATGAAACATTTAAAAATTTTGAAATATCATCTGTCCATTTATAAAAATTAATTTTGTCTTCAAGTTTGTATTCTGAAATTATTTTATCATAGAAAACTTTTTCTTCACCTGAGCCAACAACCCACAATTGAAACTCATTTATATATGTCATGGCTTTTAACAAAATATCTATGCCTTTATTTTTATGAAACCTTCCAAGACACAGGATTATTTTTTTATCAGTTTTTTTTTCTATTTTTTGTTTATTATTATCATCAACAAAATTTGGAATAAATTCAACTTTTTCTGAATCCCAACCATGACTTATAACATAATTTTTTAAATCTAATGTATTTGTAATTAAATAATCACAGTTGACATAATTTTTAATTTTATAATATCCACCGAGTCTACCAATGTTTATAGAATCAAACTTTCCACTTTGCGGCAAAAGTCTTGAAGCTCTATTCATCCAAGTTAAAACAATATCTGGTTTAAACTTTTCAAAAATTTGAGCTATTTGTCTGTGACAAAATGGGTTAAAAAAATAGAAAAACTTTATTTGGTGAATTTTTTTTATTTTATCCCTAAGTCTTTCAAATCTTTTTTTAGATTTTCTAATTATTATTTCTTGATCAACATTACTATCTTTTGACAAGGATAAGGAAATTCTCTCAAAAAATTTTTCCGCACCTCCCTCCTTTGCACCTCCCAGGATATTTAACACTCTTAATCTATTATTTTTTGCCATTTTTGAGCTACTTCCATCCAATCTTCATGGTTATTATCTTTAATAAGGTTTTTATGCATTCTCATCCAAGTCTTGTCATCTTTCAAGAGTTTTATGGTTTTTAATGCAAAATCTTTGTCATCTTTACATACAAAACCTGTTTTATTATTTTTTACACGCTCCTTCAATGATCCAAAATCACAAACTACAGCAGGTATTCCTAATACTTGAGCTTCTGCAACCGCCATACAAAAAGTTTCATCATTTGTTCCTCTATAGAGTAAAACCCTAGACTTCAAAATTTGTTTTTTTAATTCTTTTCTACTTATTGGAGGGCTTAAGAAAACTCCATTTTTTGCATTCTTAACACTAAGTAAAATTTTATTGATAGATTTCTCATGTTTTAATCCAAATTTTCCATAAGTCTCTAATCCTGTAAATAAGTTTAATCTTGCAGAACTTACATTTGGAAAAATATTTTTTTCCCAGTTTTCCAATAACCAATCTAAGCCTCGCATGGGATTTGAAGTAAAAATTGAAATTGGTTTAGGAGCCTTATTTTTTTTTGTAAAAGTTTCTTTTTTTACACCATAAGGGATAATAATTTTTTCTAAAGCTGGAGCCCAATTTGGATAAGTTAAAAAGTGGTAATTACTTGAAAAAACAATTTTAAATTTATTAAAGAATAATTTTGATAAATATCTGTACTTTAAAAGATACTTAGCAGGATTGTGTATCCAAAAGATTCTTTTTCTACACCCTTTTTTAAAATCAAGAAATTTATCACCTCTATTGACTATTAGAACATCAAATTTTTCATCAAAAATCCTAGAATCAAGTTTTTTCCACGTAACACCGTTAACTTTCCCCTCATGTAGGCAATTATTATAAACAAATACTTCATAATTTAACTTTGCTAAAGCTTCCACTAATGATACAAAGGCAACTTCTGCACCACCATAAGGGTTTTTTTTTAGTAATATAGAATCAAATTCAATTCCGTCGTCAATAAATAAAAGTTTAGTCATTTTTTTGGTTAAATTTATATTTCAAATAAGATATTAAGGGAAATAGACAGGCAACCAACGCTATGACTATTCCGATATTTTTTTCTTTATATCCTTTTCTTAAGAAGTAAACTTTCCAAAATCTAGAAAAAATTCTTCTAATATTAATCAGTAAGTTTTCTTTACATGGTTTTTCTTTGAGATCCTTTGATCTTGCTGTTGAATAACTATTAAGCTTACTTATTAAATCTGCAACAGATTTACAATAAAAATGGTCAATGGAGTTTTTGAGTTTTTGTCCTGGTTTTCCTTTAAGATAAATCTTTGGATGAACCCTTTGTTTGTCCCAAATCTTAGTATTTTTTTTAAAAAGACCTGCATATGAAGATTTACCGATATAAGCTCCCCAGCCATTTTTAACAATCTTATTTCCTAAGTAATTATTTACATTAATTAAATGCCAATTGTCTTTACTATTCTTAGTAATTTTTAAAATCTCTTTTGCTAATTTTTTTGAAATTCTTTCGTCTGAATCAATTTCTAAAATCCATTCACATCTACATTTACTAATACCAAAGTTTCTTCTATCACCTTCAATTTCCCAAGAGCCAGAAAAAATTCTTTTTGTAAATTGTTTTGCTATTTTTTTAGATCTATCGGTGCATCTATCTAAAATCACGACTAATTCATCACCAAATGAAGCAGTATTGAGACAACTCTCTAATTGTTTTTCCTCATTATGTACTACTATTAAAATAGATAAACTACTCATAACAAGTTTTATAAAACTTTATTAATTCTTTATAAACATAATTTACTGTCAAATCATCCATTAACGAATTAACCTTTTTAGGATTAAATTCTTTATAACCCATTAATTCGTCTGGAGATTTTGGACTTTTAATAGCTAGAGTTTTTTTACCCCACGGATGATATCGATTTGAATCGCTGGGACCAAATAAACCAACAGTTGGGATATTGGCCAATGCAGAAAGGTGCATAAGTCCGGAATCATTTCCAATAAATAATTTTGATTTTTTCATTATTAAAAAAATCTCTACTAAGTCAGTTTTTCCTACCAGATCAAAAATTGGTAAATTTCTTAATTTTAATAAATCTTCAATAAATCTTTTTTCATTATCTGGTCCAACAATTATAAAATACGAATTTTTAAAATTTTTGTCTTTAAGTAATTTTTTTAAGAGTGAACAAAAGTTTTGAATTGGCCAAGTTTTACCAATCCAATTTGCGCTTGGGGCAACTATTACTAATTTCTTATTTGATGCAAATTTATTTACTTTATTTAAAAAAATTTTATTTTTAATTTTTGTCTTGTTTAAAGAAATATTGGGTGAGAGGTTATAACCAGGAAATAACTCCGAAATTTCTTCAACTTTGTGTGAGTTGGATCTGATACTGTAAACTTTTCTTTTTTTTGCAAATAGAAAAAAGCTTATCAGAGTACCTCTTAAGTCAATCACATAATCCCAGTAATTAAAAAATATTAATTTCCATAGATAAAACCAATGTAAAGAATATTTTTTTTTTTTAAGAATTATTAGTTTATCGATATTTTTGCATAATTTAAAAAACTCTCCAGGAACAGGTCCACAAACGAAAAAAACTTTTACACCTTTATTTTTTTTTTTAAAAAAACCATTTAGTCCCGATGATAATATACAATCTCCCAGTCTGTTTGATGAAATTACTAAGACTTTTTTTGACATTATAAACTTGTTTAAAAAATAAAAATTAATAAATTAAATAACATGTTTAATGTCAAAGAATACTTTCTTTTTAAAAAAAGAGGAATTATATTAATTAAAGGCAGTGATAGATTCAGTTTCATTCAAGGAATAATATCAAATGATATAGAATTATTAAGAAAAAAACCATCAATTTATTCTTCACTTCTTACACCTCAAGGAAAATTTCAATACGATTTTTTTATTTCTAACTTCGACGATAAATTTTATTTGGAGTGTGATGAAGGCGATCAAAAAGAATTATTAAATAAACTTTTAATTTACAAACTTCGGTTAAACGTAGAAATTTCAATTCAATCTAATTTAAATGTAGTTCTCACAAAAGAGAAATTAAATTTTCCTATAAAAAAAGTTCCAAATATAATCAGTTTTTATGATCCTAGGTTTGAAAAAAATTTTTTTTCCAGAACATACATAGATTCAAGTTTGATTTCAATGTTAGAGGAAAACTTTAGTGAAATTGATAATAGTAAGTATGAAACTCTTAGACTTAAACATTGTATTCCTGATTTTTCATTAGATGCAATTAAACATAAATCCCTTTTACTTGAAATGAGATTTGATGATCTTAATGGCATTTCTTGGACAAAAGGATGTTTTATGGGGCAAGAAATTACCGCAAGAATGAAGTACAGAAACATGACTAAAAGACAAATTTTTAAGGTTCTGATTAATTTTAATAATAACTTAAAAAATGATATCTTCTTTAAAGAAAAAGTTATTGGTCAACTAACAAGTCATAATAAAAAAGAAGGTATTGCTTTTATAGAAACAAAAAACTTAACTGAGCTTAAAACTCATAACCTTTTTGCAGGTGACTCTAAACTTACAATACAAAAACCTTGGTGGACTAAAAGTTAATTTTTCAAAATTTTGAAAATTCGAGATAATTCTAAAAAAGGATTTTTTTTATAATTAATTTTTTTCAATCCTTTTTCTAGACCCATCATTCCAAACTCTCGGATTATAGAGTTTTTCATCCATTGCAAATCTTGTGACGACCTATTTATATTCAGTACATTCTCCTTAATTAACCATCTCCATCTATTTTCAATTTCTTTAATTAGCGAATTAAAGCCTATATTCTTATGTGAAGAAGTCAAAATTATTTTAATATCCCAAGCATTTTTGTCTTTGAAATAACTACTACTCCCAGATAAATCAGAAAAAGTTTGATTAGAAAGTTTTTCCATATCACATTTAGTAATTACAACTAAATCTGGAATCTCAAAAATACCCGACTTCATAAATTGAATCGTATCACCACTTCCTGGTTGAACACACAAAATAACAGTATCAACAATATCTTTAATACTGGTTTCTGATTGACCAACACCAACTGTTTCAATTATTAAAAAATCAAATTTAGATCTCATTACTGTCATTGTAGGATATGTTAATTCAGAAACTCCACCTAAATAATCTTTTGCTGCCATTGATCTTACATAGACTCCACCATCATTTGGATCTAGTTGAAACCTGGTCCTATCTCCTAATAATGCCCCCCCCGATTTTGAAGAAGAAGGATCTATAGCAACAACGCCAACGGTTTTTTTTTTTTTCTCTTATAATGCTTATTAATTTATCTATTAGTGAGGATTTTCCAACTCCAGGCGGGCCTGTAATACCTAACACGTGTGATTTTGGTTTAGAATGAAATTTGTCTAATAATTTAATATTTCCTGGAGAGTTACCGTCAACTTCAATTTTTTCAAGAATTTTAGATAATTCAATTTTTTTTTTAAAATTATTCATCGATTTGTAAAATAGAAAAATTAAAAAAAATACTTACAATATCTTTACATTTGGCCAAAAGAACTTTCCTATTCATTCTTAAATCGTCCTCTTTAGCATTAACCATAATATTATCTAAAAAATGGTTAATTGCGTTTGACAATTTATCATAACTGTCTTCATCAATAGCAAACGGGCTTCCTTCTGCATTATTTTTAAAATCTTTTATGGTTTCAAATAATTTTATTTCTTCACTTTTTTTTAAAAGGGATACATCAATCTCAAAGTTTTCTTGTCTATTTTCAGTTATCGAGTTAAGTCTTTTAAACGCCTTCATAAAATGAATTCCTTTTTTTGAGTTTAGAAATTTTGACAAACTCTTTGCTTTTATCAAAATAAGATAAGGACTAAAATGTTCTGGTTTTAAACAAGACTTAATAATCTCAGCTTTATAACCCTCATCGGTAAAAAAGACTTCGATTCTTTTATTTAGGAAATTTACAATTATTTTATTATCTTTTGTACTTTCAATTTTTTGTTCTTCATTTAACTTTTTGCAATCATTAAAAATTTCATAAAGATCTAAATCTAGTTTATTATCAGTCAATATTTTTATTAAGGATATTGAAATTCTTCGAATTCCATAAGGATCTCCAGATCCAGAAACTTTTTTTTGTGATGAAAAAAAACAAAAAATACTGTCAATTTTTTGTGCAAGAGAAAGTACAATAGATAGGTCAACTTTTTTTCTAGTTATTGAAACTTTATATTGATCTGAAAAGGCGTCCTGTACATCCTTTGGAAACCCAATTTTTTTTGCATAAAAACCTCCTACTAATCCTTGCAAAGACGGATATTCCTTCACAAGCTCTGAAGTCAAATCAATATTTGAGTAGACTAAGTACTTACTAAATTCGTCAATTTTATAATTAATTTTTTTGGCAATAATCTCAGCCAATTTTTTTACTCTTAAAGACCTCTGATAGAGGTTTCCAAGATTTCCATAATATATTATAGAGGCAAGACTTTTAAGCCTTTCATTTGGTTTTACTTTTAAATCTTCATCTATAAAGAAATTTGCATCTGAAAACCTAGCTTTCAACACATTTTGATTGCCTTCAACTAATTGCTTTTTTTTAGACTTTTCTTTGTTGGACACAAATGCAAAAAAATTACTCAATTCTCCGTTCTTTTTTTTAAAGCAAAAGTTATCTTGTTTTTCAGTTATAATTGTTTCTAAAATAAACTCAGGTATTTTAAAAAACTTATAATCTAAACTTCCAAAAAAAATATTTGGATACTCAACAGAGTTGGCAATTCTCTGAACTAGTAATTTTTCAAAATCAAATTTAAGGTTATTTTTTCTACAAAAAACTTTTAAGCTATGTAAAATTTTTTTTTCCCTATCACTACTTTTCAATACCACATGAGATTTTTTTAAATGATTTTTGTAAGAATCTGGTTCAAGACATTTGATTTTATTTTTTGAGTAGTGATAGTTTCCATATGTAAAAAAACATGAATTAATTCCAGCAAATTGAAATGTTAACTTTTTATTATCAAAAACTCCTAGAATATTTTTTATAGGTCTACTCCATTTTTGGTCATTATATCCCCACCTCATGGATTTTTTCCATTTAATTGAGGAAAGTATTAACGGGATTTCTGAATTAAAGATGTCTTTTAGTTTTTTATTTTTGATTTTTTTTATATAAAAATAGTATTCTTTGTCTTTAATTTTTTTTTTTATAAGTTCTTTTATGTTGTTAATATTTTTTGATTTAAGAAAACCTTTTATCGCCGAGTGATCCGCAGAAGTACTTGGTCCTCTTATTTCTGTTATATTCTCCTTTTCTTTCCTTGATATTTTTTTTATAACTATTGATATTCTTCTGGGTGTTGAAAAAGTTTCAATCAGAGAATAACTAATCATATTTTTTCTAAACAATTCTAAAAAATATTCAGAAAGTTGCTTTTCTCCAAGAATTTGCGCTGAACTTGGTAATTCTTCACCATAAATTTCTAATAATAAATCACTCATCATTTTCTAAAATTAGATTACAGCATTTTTGAACCAAGGATCTAATTTTTAAAATATAAGCTTGCCTTTCAGTTACTGATATTAGTCCTCTGGCATCCAGAAGATTAAAGCAATGACTTGCTTTAATACAAAGTTCATATGCAGGTAAAGGTAAGTTATTCCTAATTAAATCCTCGCATCCAATCTCAAATGCTGAAAATGAATCAAACAAGAAATCTTTTTGGGCATGAATAAAATTGTAAGCGGACATCTGCTCCTCATTGTTTTTAAATATATCACCATAAGTTATTCCTGAATCATCCCATTTAATATCAAAAATGTTGTCCACTTTTTGAACAAACATGGCTAATCTCTCTAAACCATATGTTAATTCTAAAGAAACCGGCTTACATTCTATGCCTCCAACCTGCTGAAAATAAGTAAACTGACTTATTTCCATGCCATTACATTGAATCTCCCAGCCAAGACCAGCAGCGCCTAAAGTTGGACTTTCCCAATCGTCTTCAATAAACTTTATATCGTTTAAATTATGGTCTATACCTACTTTTGACAAGCTTTCTAAATAAATTTCTTGAGAATCGCTTGGATTTGGTTTTATGATTACTTGAAGTTGGTAGTAATGTTGCAATCTATTGGGATTTTTTCCGTATCTACCGTCAGAAGGTCGTCTGCAAGGCTGAACGAAAACTGATTTCCATTTTTTTTTTCCTAGGCTTTTTAACGCAGTTTGTGGGTGAAAGGTTGCTGCCCCCATTTCTATATCGAAAGGCTGGGTCAACAAACAACCTTTGCTTACCCAAAACTTTTGAAGATTAAAAATTATTTCTTGAAACGATAACATTATATTAATAATTTCTTTCTACTATAATATTTTAAAAACACTATATTAAAAATAATAACTTTTAAATTGAATATAAAATTACACTAAACTTAAAAGTATATGAAAATTGTTAAACTGCAAAATTTTAAAGAAAATGATTCTTTTGAAAAATTTTCTAGCTGGCTTCAAAAAGATTTAAATCAAGTTAACAAAATTATTCTTGAGACATTAGAAACAGACTCCTCTTTAATTACAGAACTATCAAACTACATAATTGGAGCTGGTGGAAAAAGAATAAGACCCCTATTGACATTGGCGACTGCAAAATTATGTCAGTACAGTGGATATAGGCATTTAAGTCTAGCCTCCACAATTGAATTTATTCATACTGCCACGCTTTTACATGATGATGTAGTCGATGGTAGTAAAAAAAGACGTGGAAAGAAAACAGCCAATTTCATTTGGGGAAACAAACCAAGTATTTTAGTAGGTGACTTTTTACTAAGTAAGGCTTTTAAGATTTTAATTAATGACGGTTCACTTAAATGTATCGATATAATCTCAAGTGTTTCTGAAAAAATTTCTTTTGGAGAAGTTAAGCAACTAATGTCCGTAGGAAACTCGAATATTAGTGAGTCAGACTATTTGGAGATTATTGGCTACAAAACTGCAGAACTTTTCTCTGCAGCTTGTCAATTAAGTGCAGAAATAAGTGAAATTAATGAAACAAAAAAAAAATCTTTAAAAGATTTTGGATATTTCCTTGGTATTTCCTATCAAATTATTGACGATACTTTAGATTATTTTTCTGAAGAAAAGATTTCCGGAAAAGAAATCGGTAATGACTTTAAAGAAAATAAGATGACTCTTCCGTTAATACTAGTTTTTAATAGAGGAAATAAAAAAGAAAAAATCCTTATTCAAAATTTAATTCAAAACAAAAAATTGAATGACGCAGACTTCAATTGGGTCACCGAAAAAATGAAAAAGTATGACGTTTTAAATGATTGTCTGCAAAAAGCTAGACATTTTTCAATTATGGCTAAAGATTCTCTTGGAACATTTATCGATAATGAAGAGAAACAAAAACTAATAGATTTAGTGAGCTTTCTAATAAATAGAAAAAAATGAGTATGGAATGATTTTTGCAAAATTGTTTCATGCAAAAACTAAAAATTAGAGTAAAAGATCATTATATTGCTATAAAAATGATGGAATTTATTGCTAATAACTACCTTATTTTGTCATTGTTTGTAATTTTTCTTTTAATTTTCATTTAATATTTTTTTATATTTATTAATTTATTCATTATGGATGAATTAAATAAGTTTTCAAAACGATTAAAAAGGTACGCTCATTTAGGTACTTCTGCCGGTTCTCTAGCTGTTAATTTTCTTGGATCTAAAATTTTTAGTTCTAAAGATGGAAAAAATGCAGAAGATTTATCAAGAATTTTGGGCAATCTAAAAGGACCTATAATGAAGATTGCCCAACTATTATCGACAGTCCCAGATCTTCTACCAGAGGAATATACTAAGGAACTTACTAAACTTCAATCTAGTGCACCACCTATGGGATGGAACTTCGTAAAAAGAAGAATGAAAAATGAGTTAGGGGAGGCATGGTTAGATTACTTTAATTCATTTGAAAAGGAACCTTTTGCTGCTGCATCACTTGGTCAAGTTCACAAAGCCTCATTCAATGGAAATCAAGTTGTTTGTAAATTGCAGTATCCAGATATGTTATCTATAGTTGAGGCTGACATCGGACAGTTAAAATTACTATTTTCAATTTATAAAAAGATAGATCCAACTATAGATACATCAGAAATACAAAAGGAAATTTCATCAAGAGTCAGAGAGGAACTTGACTATTCTTTAGAACAAAAGCATATGGAACTTTTTAGCCTTATTTTCAAAAAAAAGAAAAAAATTCATATCCCTTATGTATTTAATAAAATTTCAACTAAAAGACTTCTTAGTATGAATTATCTTGAAGGAAAAAAATTACTCGAATTTAAAAAAGAGCCAGAGGATTGTAGAAAAGAACTTGCTAAAAATATGTTTTATGCTTGGTACTATCCCTTTTATAAGTACGGTGTTATTCATGGTGATCCTCACTTAGGAAATTATTCTGCTAATAATAAATTTGAGATCAATTTGCTTGATTTTGGCTGTATAAGAATTTTTAAGCCATCTTTCGTTGAAGGAGTTATAAATTTATATCATGCAATTATGCGTAATGATGAAGATCTAGCAGTTAACGCCTATGAAAGCTGGGGATTTGAAAATATTAGTAAAAAACTAATAGAAATATTAAATATTTGGGCAAAGTTTCTGTATTCTCCACTTTTAGAAGATAAAGTCAGAAAAATGCAAGAAACCAATTCAACAGCTTATGGAGCTGAAGCAGCTAATAAAGTACATAGAGAGTTAAAAAAAATTGGTGGAGTTAAACCTCCAAGAGAATTTGTTTTCATGGATAGAGCGGCTATTGGTCTTGGTTCAGTTTTTCTTCATTTAGATGCTGAGTTAAATTGGTATAAAATATTTAACGAACTTATTGATGACTTCACGGTTAAACAAATGAAGCAGCGTCAAAAAATAGCCTTAAGAGCAGCTAAATTGGAAGAAAACTTCTAACCTTTTGTTGGAAGTTTTCAGCTGTTGATAGAAGTTTATCTAATTCAGCCATAGTTTTTGAGAGATCTTCTGTATTATCAGATAACCAAGTTTTAAAGGTAATGGAATAAATTAAGAATAAAAAGTTTTTTTTTAAAACATCGAAAGCATAATTATTATATGAATTTGATAATTCGAGAAAAAAATCCATAGTGTTCATTACATTTTGAGTAATAATTGAAATCAATAGAGGTTTATTTTTAGAAGCATCTAAAACTTTTGCAAGTGAGCCTTTAAATTCTTCCATTTCATCAAATCTCATCATTATTAATTCAAATAGAATGTCTTTTTTTGAAGAATCCCTAAAGTCTTGGATTCTTAATTTTGACTCGATACTTTTATCTATCATTCTTGAAAATTTATCTACAATAGAATACTTGCATTTAAAGATAACTTTTAAATCTTTCACTGGAATGTTTTCTTTAGTTGAAAGTTTTTCTACTGAAAATTTATCCCATCCAATATCATTTATAAGATGAAAGCCTTTTTTAATATATTTTTTTTCAATATCGATTGAATTATTCATTGATTTTCAGGTTGTTTTTTAAAATATATATATATATTCTGTGAGTTGTAAATAACAAAATTGAGTATTAAAAAATATGAAAAAAAAAACTCTTTTAATCTCATTATTCGGGTTGTCTTTTTTATTCTCTAGCGCTGAAGCAGGTGATGCAAAAAATGGAAAGAAAGTTTTTAAAAAATGTGCAGCTTGTCACAATGTAGCTAGCGGAGCAAAACATAAAACAGGTCCAAAACTTTGGAATATTGTTGGAGCTAAAGCCGGTGTCCAAGATGGCTATAGATATTCTGATTGGTTAAAAGGTTCTGGTATCGAATGGAATGATGAAACGTTAGCAGCATGGATTGGTACAAATAAAGAAAAAACTGCGTACTTCGGCAAAGATGTTAGAAAAAGTAGGATGATATTTGCCGGGCTCAGAAAAAAAGAACAAATTGAAGATTTAATCGCTTATTTAAAGACTTTAAAATAATTTTTAATTGATGAACATTGACGAAATAGAAAATTTCATAGGAAAGATACCTGATTTTCCAAAACCAGGAATACTTTTTTACGATATTTCTACGCTTATTGTTGATAAAAAAGCCTTTGCCTCATCTTTAGACCATCTAGAAAAACTATTTAATGAATTTAAGTTTGATACCATTGCAGCAATTGATGCCAGAGGGTTTATTTTTGGATCAGCCTTAGCTAACAAACTTAACCTTGGAATGATGATGATCAGAAAAAAAAATAAACTACCAGGTAGCAAAATATCTTTTGATTATGACTTAGAATATGGAAAAGATACCCTAGAACTAAATGTAAACATTAAAAATAAAAATTTCTTATTAATAGATGATCTTTTAGCAACAGGTGGAACAGCAAATGCCGCAATAAAATTAATTCAAAAAGCAGGAGGAAATGTTTCTTGCTTTGGGTCGCTAATAGAACTATCTTTTCTAAATGGAAGAAAGAAACTTTCAGTTCCTGTACAAACTCTTATTAAGTATTAATTATGACTAAAGCACATAAACTTTTTCTAAAGTGGTTACTTCAATTTAATCTTATTTTTTTTTTCATATTCTTTGCATTTGACCAAGGTTTAATTCTAAAGATC
>MDSZ01044882.1_pt1 | contig 21342 bp, 22 predicted proteins | sample 811201 | NCBI WGS metagenome assembly MDSZ01 (sample SAMN05326647, study PRJNA326480) | marine metagenome | isolation source: seawater | place: Indian Ocean: North | collected 2010 | reverse complement strand
TCTATGATGTTTATTACAATCTGGGCAAACCCAAAGATTTTCCTCTAAATCTTTTTTTAAAATTGGGCCTTTACAACAAGAAGTCCAATCACTATTAGCAATATCCTCTTTAGTAGCTCTTTTATGAATTGCAGATTTAATCTTTTCACCTGCTTTTATTATTTTTGTAATCCAATTCATTTAATTATATTTTTAAGTCTTCTAACTACATTAGTAACATTTGTGACAGCATTTTGTCTTTTTTTTATTGATTTAGTTATTTCCCTACAAATAGCACTTCCAACAACTAATCCGTCTGCTTTTTTGAGAGAATCGATGCTTTTTTCTGTTATTCCAAACCCAATTACTACATTTTTTGATTTACTCTTTTTTTTTATTTTTGAATATTCTTTAAGTATTTTTTTAGGAGATACTTTTAGTTTTCCGCCAGTCGTAGATAACATACTTATATAATAAATCATATCGTGAGAACTTTTGATTATCTTTTTTAAACGTATTTTTGAAGTCGTAGGTGAAATAAGTTGAATGAAATTAATATTTTTTTTTTTGCATTTTAAAGCAAAATTTTTATTTTCAGGAAAGGGTAAATCAACAACAATTAATCCATCTACTTTAGATTTTTGACATTTTTTGATAAATTTATTCTCATTGTATTGATAAATCATGTTGTAATAACCCATCAAAATTATTGGTTTATTTTTTTTAAATTTTTTGAACTTATTTACTATAGAAAATACATCATTTATCTTAATTCCATTTTTAATTGCTCTGTATGAACTTGTTTGAATCTGACCACCATCAGCAATAGGTGTATTATGTGGAAAACCTAATTCACAGATATCAGCATATTTAGAAATTGATTTTAAAATTTCTAGTGATTTTTTTTTTGAATTATCACCCGCAACTGTATAAGTCAGAAGTGCAGGTCTTTTTTCATTTTTAGCTATTTTAAATGCCTCATTAATTAGAGAATTCATTTATATTTTCCTAATCGTTGTTTTAAAATATCCTTATCTTTTTTTGCATCACCGCAAGAATTTACAATACAGATTGTTTCCTTTTCTAGTTTAGGAGCAATTTTTATTGCTTCTGCGAAAGCATGACTTGGTTCTAAGCTTGGATTTAATTTTTCGTATTTAGTAACTAATTTATATGCATTCAATGCTTCTTCATCTGTTGCATAAGTATATCTTGCTCTTTTTGAGTCCTTTAGAAAACAGTGAATAGGACTTACTCCTGGATAATCTAAACCAGCACTGATTGACTCTGTCTCATGAATTTGACCTTCATTATTTTGACAAACATATGAAGCTGCACCGTGTAAAATTCCAATTTTTGCATTTCTACTTAAAGGAGCAGCATGCAATTTTGATTTTTTTGGACCACCAGCTTCTACACCTATCAATTCTATTTGTTTTTTATCGTAATCAATAAACTCACTCCAAAAACCATATGCTGAACTACCACCACCAACACAGTTGATAAGTTTAATTTTTTTCGGAAAACTCTTAAATTCATTCTTTAATTGAATTTTTAACTCTCTTGAAATTTGTGAAGTGCTCCATCCACAAATTTTGACAAAAATATTAGGTCCAACCGTAGAACCAACACACATATGGGCATTGTCACAGTTTGATACCCAATATCTCATACATTCGCTAACGGCATCAACTAAAGTTTGGCTACCAGAATAAACAGGTACAATTTCAGCACCATTTTTTTTCATTGCATCACAATTAGGTTTTTGTCTTTTAATATCTTTTGCACCCATGAAAATTTTACATTTTAATCCAAATTTTTTAGCGGCCATACTTAACATTTTACCTGCATATCCAGCTCCTGTATCTCCAACAATATATTTTTTTCCCATCTCCTTACATATTAAGGCATGAACAGTAGCATTATAAATTTTATGAGCTCCACCATTTGCTTCAGACACAACTTTTGCCCAAATTTGAGCACCTCCTAAATGATTAGATAAATTTTCTAATTTTATTAATGATGTAGGTGAACCAATATAATTGTTAAAGTAGTAGTCTCTTTTTTTTATAAATTTTTTATCTTTTCTTAATTTTTCAAATTTAATTGTTAAATCTTCAATTGGTTTTTTAAGTGTCTCCGGTATATAGCTTCCTCCAAATTTTCCACCCCAAAATCCATGTTTGTCATGTTGATCAATTAAAGGAATGTTTTTTTTAAGTTTCATATTTTAAATTTTTAATTTTGTTTAAAAAAATTTCTATTTTGGAAATATCTTTTAATCCAGCAGTTTCTAAACCTCCAGATATATCAATAATATCTGCTATTTTTTTATAATTTTCAAGATCATCGTTTACTTGAATATTTCCTGCAAGCATTATCTCTTTGTTCAAATTTAAACTTTTAATTAGTTTATGATCAAATGACATGCTTTTTTCATATCCTTTGCTATCAAATAAATAAATATCAGTTATATCTGAATATAGCTCATATTTTTTAACATCATTCTTATTTTTTATAGTTATTGCAGTTATAATCTTTTTTTTATATTTTTCTTTTATAGATTTAATTTGTTTTGGACTACAATCATAAAGTTGATAATAATCAAAATGCAAATCTTTAATTTCTTCCAATATTTTGTCATTAGGATTTACTAATACAGCCACATAAAAAGAATTTTTTTTATCTACTTCTAATAATTTTTTTAATTTTCTTAATTCAACATATCTTTTTGATTTAGGATAATTAACTATAAATCCAACAAATTGAGGTGGGTAAGTATGATTTACTATATACTTTAATGTTTCAGTATCTGAAACTCCACATATTTTGGACTTAAGGATCATTTTTTTAAATGATCAATTAACATTTTCACATTATTTTTAATATTACCTTTTATAATTGGTCTACCTATTACAAGCCAATCACTCCCGTTTTTAAAAGCTTCTTTTGGAGTTAAAATTCTTTTTTGATCATTTGTTTTTGAATTAAATCTTATTCCTGGTGTAATAATTTCTTTTTTGAAAAACTTCTTCACAAATCTTGCTTCTTTGGCACTACAAACAATTGCATCAAGTTTAGCTTTGTTGGCTAATCTAGCCTGTTGAGAGACAATTTTTTTTACATCTTTATTATATCCTATTTCTCTGAGAGATTTGTTATCTAGAGATGTTAAAATTGTTACTCCAACCAATTTAGTTTTACCAGAAACTTTTTTAGCAGCTTTAAGAGTTTCTAATCCAGAACTAATATGAATTGTAAGATAATTTATTTTTAAATCTTTAATAGCTTTAATAGTAGATACACATGTATTAGGAATATCATTTAGTTTAAGATCTGCAAATATTATTTCATTTTTTAGCTGAGATACAAATTTTCTTCCATATTTTGAGTTTAGAAATTCTAATCCAAACTTATATCCAACTTTTAATTTAGGATTTTTAGTATTTTTTAAAATGAGTTTAATTCTAGATATATTAGTGCTATCACACGCTACAAATATTTTATTCTTTTTCATCGTTTAATTTTTTAAACAAATCTTTAGACATTTTGAAGTGAATTGTTTGTTTTTTAGGAACATTGACTTTTTCACCAGTTTTTGGATTTCTTCTAATTGATTCTTTTTGAGTTCTAGTTGAAAAAACTCCAAATCCTCTTAATTCAACTCTTTCTCTTCTTCTTAAAGTTTGTTTAATCTCATCTAAAATAATATTTGTAAATTTCTCGAGATCTTTTTTTAAAAAATTTGGGTAATTTTTTGATATTTGTTTTAAGAGTTTTGATTTAACAATAGACAATTTTACTTTTTACTTTTTTTCTCTAATTCTTCAGATAGGGACGAAAAAGGTAGATTTTTACCAGAACCTTCGGCACCATATTTTTCCAGAGCCTCTTTTTTTTGAATTTCTTCTAAAAGTTTAATACTTAAAATGACTTTTCTTTTTGTGTGATCTAATTCAGCAATAGCACAATCAATTCTCTCTCCACCAGTAAATCTAGAAGGACGTGCATCTGATGCGCTAATAGCTATATTAGATTTCTTAATATTAAAATCCATTTCACAACCCTCTGGTCTTACAATCAGACCTTTATTATCAGTTGAAATTATTTTAACAGTAATTGTTTGATTTTTTGATTTATCTTTAAACCAATCAAATGGATCTTTTTGTGTTTGTCTTAATCCAACTCTTACTTTTTGATCAGTGACTTTAATTTCTAAAACTTTAACAGTTATTTTATCACCTTTTTTATATTTATTTAATTCTTCCTCTCCATTATTTAAATATGTTAAATCATTACAATGTAAAAAAGCATCAATATCTAAGTCTTTTACTTTTACAAAAAGAGAATATTCATTTTTGTTAACAACTTCTCCCTCAACAATTGTTCCAACTGGGTAGTTTTTTTCAAACAAATCAAATGGATTTTCTTTAGTTAATCTATGTGATACAGCTATTCTTCTTTTTTCTTTGTCTATGTCTGTAATGCAAACTGGAATTTCATCACCAACTTTGAACATTTTTTTCGCTGAAACATTTTTTTTTGTCCAACTTAATTCACTAGAATGAAGTAGTGTAGTTAGACCTGGCTCTAGTTCCGCAAAAGCTCCAAAATCCATAATTTTAACTATCTTAACTTTATAAGTTTCATTTAATTTGTAATTTTCTATATGCTCAAAAGGATCAGGCAATAATTGTTTAACTGAACAACCAACTTGTAATTTTTCTTTATCAACAGAAATAACCTTGAGATCATGCTTTTCACCTATGTTAAATACTTCATCAGGGTGATTCACTCTGCTATAACTTATTTCTTGTAAATGAACTAAAACATCAAGTTCACCGTTTACATTAAAGAAACAACCAAAGGAACTGTACCCTTTGCACTCAGCACCTTTTATAATATCTCCAACTTTATATTTATCGATAATTTTTGCTTTATCTTCTTTTTTAAATGAAGATATTATTTCTCTTCTAGATACGCACGCATTACCTCTTACCTTGTCTAATTTAATTAAAGCAAATTTTTGAGGCTCATTCATTAAATGAGAAATATCTTTTAGTGGTTTGTCACTGATTTGAGATCCAGGTAAAAACATAAGCGAACCAGTATCAATATGTTCAACAATACAACCACCTTTGCATTTTGAAGTTATCTTTCCCATTATAGGTTCTTTTTTTTCATAAGCCTCAACAAGTTTATCCCAACCTTTAATTTTTTGAGCTTTGCTGGCTGAAACAACAACTTCGCCATTTCTATCTTCAATTCTCTCTAATAAAACAGGTATTGTTTCACCAATTTTAATCTTTTCTGAAAGGCCCATACTTTTTAATTCATTGATATCTAAAACTGGCTCACTTTTTAAACCTTCAACAAATAAGAAAACAAATTTTTCAGTAATCTTATTTATTTTTCCATCAATAACTTTACCTTCCTCAATTTGAACTTTTGAAAGCTGAGTATTTAGAAGTTTTTCGAATTCTTTTGATGCAGGACTAGAGGGGTTCTCTTTATAAATTTCCATATTTTTTTATAACTGACTTTTTTACTAAATTAATTAGTTTTGCCTCCATTTTTTTAATGTTTAATTTAGTGGTGTCGACTAATACAGCATTTTTAGGTTTTATCAAGGGGCTTATTTTTCTATTTATGTCTTCTTTATCCCTTTGAATCAAGGCTTTTTGAACTTCTTTTAAAGTAATTTTTTTATTCAAAAATTTAAATTCTTTAAATCTTCTTTTAGCTTTTTCTTTTGACGAACATTTAAAAAAAAGCTTTAAATCTGCATCAGGCATAATTTTACTCCCAATGTCTCTTCCCTCTATTACTACCAGTTTTGAATTAATTATAAATTTATTTTGAAACTCCTTAAGGGATTGACGTACAAAAGCTATTTTAGCAATTTTTGATGATAATTTGGCAACGTTAGGATCATATAACGCTTTACTATTCAATTTTTTTAAGTTTATTGAGTTACAGATTTTTTTAATAAAATTTTTATTAATCTTTTTTTTATTTTCAATAAGTTTTAAAGCACAATATCTATACAAGGCACCACTAGATAAAAATTTCATTCCAAAATGTTTTGCTATTATTCTCCCCCCTGTTGTCTTACCTGAAGCGCTACCTCCATCAGCAGCTATTCTAAATCTAATATTTTTACTCAAAATTCTCAATTTATTTTAGCTCCTAACTTTTTAAGAATGATTAGAAAATTTGGAAATGACGTTTTTATAGAATTTACATCACTTATTTGCCATTTAGATTTTCCTTGAAAAGATAATGCCGCTATCACACTTGTCATGAACACTCTATGATCTTTTAAAAAATTTTTAATAACTATTCTTTTATTAACTTTTAAACTTGGATTTCCAAATATTTTTATAGAGTTATTTGTTGCTACATTTTTAACACCCATCAAGTTTAAAATTTTAGATCCCCAAATTAATCTAGGGCTTTCTTTATTATTAAGTTCAGCCAAATCCTTAAAATAAGATACTCCGTTCGCTTTAGCTGCTACTAGAAAAATAGATAAAAATTCATCTATTGTTCCCGAGTTTAAGTAGGTTGGACAATTAATAGCTTTTAATTTTTTTGGACTTTCAACAATTATATCAGCAATTTTTTCGCCATTGTAAATCTTGGAATTTAAAAATTTTATTTTTACTCCCATTTTTTTTAAAATTATAATTATGCCTATTCTAGAAGGATTAATATTAATATTTTTTAATGTAATTTTGGATTTATTAAGTAAAGCTACAAGAATCATAAAGAATGAACCTGAACTTATATCAGAAGGAATATTATAATTTATTGTAGGTATTTTTGATACTTTTGAGATTTCAATTAAATCAAATTTTTTCTTTTTAGTTATCTTTATTGGAAGATTTAAATATTTACACATAAGTTCAGTATGATTCCTAGATTTTTTTGCTTTAATTATAGTTTTTCCGTTTGATCTCATTCCAGCAAAAATCACACTACTTTTACATTGAGCGGAACCTCTTTTTTCCTCATAATTAATTCCTTTTAAATTATTAGACCCTTTTATAATGAGTGGTAATTTATTTTTATTTAATAGTTTAAAGGAGACACCAAATTTTTTTAATGGATTAATGATTCTATCAAAATCTCTTTTCGACAAACTGTTATCCCCAATTAATTTTATTGGAACTGTTGAATTGACAATAAGACCTAAAATTAATCTTGCTAGAGTTCCAGAGTTCTTTGCATCTATTTTTTGGTTTTTTTTAAAATTATAACCATCCATTCCCTTACCAAATATTTTACAGACATTTTTTTTAAGAATTACTTTTATTCCAAATTTTTTTATTATTTGTAAAGTTGCTTTCACATCTTCTGACATCAATAAATTTTTAGCTTTTGAAGTTCCTGATGATAGAGATGCTAATAAAGCCCATCTAATACTTAAACTTTTATCACCTGGAATTTTTATTTTTTTATTAAAATTTTTTATTCTATTTTTAACTACTAATGAATTTGGCATTGATTGTTAATTTATTTTGAAACTGTTACCAAAGTATGCGTTTTGTGCATTAATATCTTTTACTAAGTTTGAAGGGGTGTCTTGAGCAATTATTTTACAATTACTTAAAATCATAGCAATATCGACACACGCAAGCAGGTCTCTAGCTTGATGATCACATATACAAATTGTAATTTGGTTTTCATTTTGTAAATTTACAATTATTTCTTGCAACATCTTAATTGTAAGAACATCAAGTGCTGCAAAACATTCATCCAAAAGAAGAATTTTAGGATCACTTAAGAGTGAAAGAGCAATCACTAATTTCTTTTTTTGCCCACCAGATAAAAATTTTGCCTTAATATTTTTAACATTTTCAAGTTCAAACTTTGATAATAAATAATTTATTTTTTCTTGTCTTAAGTTTTTTTTATTTATTACAATTTCACTTATAGCCTTAAGATTATCAATTAAAGTAAGATCATTAAAATATCCTCCGTACTGAGGAACATATCCAACTTTAAATTGCTTAGTTCTTAGGTATATTGGATAATTAGTTACATCCTTTCCAAAAATTTTTATTTTACCATTTTTTGGTGAAATTAATCCTGTAATAAGATTGAATATAGTAGATTTACCTACTCCATTGGGACCAAGCATACCAAATATTTGACCTTCATTTATTTTAAAACTTATATTATCGAGTATTAACCTATTCCCATAACTTAAAGAGATATTTTCAAATTCAATTATTGAATTGATATTTTTAAAAGATTTTATACGGAATTTTTTAATTATAGCCATTTTAATTTCTAGTATTAATATTTATTTTTTTTGTATTTTCATACATAAACATTTTAATTTTTTTGGTAAGAAGATTTACTTCCACTACATCAGTTTTTAACATTCCTTCATTATTAGTATAAATAACATTTTTTGAAATAATCATTAAATTTTTTTCTAGAGAAAATTCTAAATAATCTCCGCTTATTTTATTATCTAAGTAATTAATTAATACATTTTTTGAAAAAATAGTATCATAATTATTAATATTGTATTTTCCAAAGTCAGAGGAAATTTTGACAAAATTTGTATTTTTTAACCTTATTTCAGCAGATACACCTGTTAGAAAGATTATATTATTGTCTTCTAGATCTACTTGTCCTTTTTCAGCATTTATGGAATATTCATTTCCGTCATTATCTTTAGAGATATAATTGACATCTAAAATAGTGTTACCATCAAATGTTTCATTTTCTTTATTATTTTCTTCATCTAAATTTAAATTACTTTGTGTTTTTGGAAATTGATCTTTTTTAAAAAATTTTTGATAAATCACACCTGAAATTATCAAAATTAAAAGAATTAGAAAAACATTAAAAATTTTTTTTCTTTTCATTAAGAAATATTAGATTGCAATATATTATGAATATGTAAAACACCTATTGTGCGTTTTTTATTTTTTTTATCATATACGCAAAGAGAAGTTATTTTTTCTCGATTCATAAGAGATAATGCTTTAGCGGCTAAAGCATCTTTTTCAATACCAATTGGGTTCTTCGTCATTATTTTTTTTACTAAAATTGAATTAAGATCGGAAATTTTTTGATTTGATCTTCTAATTTGTCCATCAGTAATTATTCCTGTAGTTATTTTCTTATTGTTTTGAACAATTAAAACTCCAAGTTTTTTTTCACTTAATTTTTTTAAAGCTACTTTCATTTTTAAATTTTCGCTTACAAATGGTATTTTTTCTCCTCTCACCATTAAATCTTCAACTGTTTTAAGTTTTGCTCCTAAGCTTCCAGCAGGATGAATTTTTTTAAAATCTAATTTATTAAATTTTTTGTATTTCATTGCTGCAATTGCTAAAGCATCACCTAAAGCTAACTGAGAAGTGGTGCTAGAAGTTGGAACTATTTCAGCAGCTTCTATTACTTGTGGCATTAAAAGTTTAATATCTGAAGCTTTGTACAATATTGAATTCTTACTAGAAACTATTCCAATTAATAAAATTTTATTTCTATTTGCATATTGTATGATATTTTTTAGTTCATTGGTTTGGCCAGAATAACTAATGATTATTAAAACATCTTTTTTTGAAATACTACCTAGATCACCATGTGAAGAGTCACTTGCAGATAAATAAAAAGATGGTGTTCCAACCGATGATAATGTTGCAGCTATTTTGCTCGCTATTAATCCACTTTTTCCAACACCACATAAAATGACTTTAGATTGACATTTTACTATTTTTTCAACCGCATCATTAAATGAGTTGTTTAAATTTTTTTTTAATTTAGTAAGACTTCTTATTTCTAAATCTATTTCTTTTTTTGCGAATTTAACAAAATTTTTTTTTTTCATTTAATGTGACCAAATATCGTCCTTGAATAAAGCTAAATCAAGATCGACTCTAGTTTTTAAAAATTTTAAACAATCCTTATATAGTTCTATTCTATTTTCTCTTTCAAGAATTTTATTTAGCTCTTCATGAATTTTATGAAGGTATATCACATCATTTGCACAATATTTCAATTGAGCAGGTGTTAATTCACCTCCAAAATCTGAGCTTTGAAATTGTTTACTTATTTCAACATTCAAAAATTCTTTAATCAAAGTTTTTAATGAATGATTATCTGAGTAAGATCTGGCAAGCTTAGATGCAATTTTTGTATCAAGTATATTGTTTGTCTCAGTTTTTAAGTAATATTTTATATGTGCTATATCAGCTCTTCCAAAATGAAAAATTTTCGTAATTTTTTCATCTCTTAGTATTTTTACTAGATTGGGAGCTTTATAATTTGATCTATTTAACTGGATTATATGAGCATCAGAATTTCCAGTAGAAATTTGAATTAAACATAAGGGGTCTCTTCTTATATTTAATCCCATAAACTCACCATCGACAGCTAATACATTGCCTAATTTTAAATCATCTGGTAAATCATTTTTGTGAAGTTTAATATCAATATTCATTTTTAAATATTTATATATGAAAGCAAAAAATTGTCTAATTTTTGGTGGAAGTGGTCAAATTGGAAGATATCTAATTAGAAAGTTGACTAAAAATAACTACAAAGTGACCGTAGTAACAAGAAATATTCACCAAAAGGGCTATATTATTAAAAGCCAAGGAAATCAAGGGTGGATAAACATTGTTGAAGCAAATATTTTTGATGAAAAAAAATTAAGAAGCCTTTTTGAAGAGGCTGATATTTGTATAAATTTAATTGGTATTTTGTTTGAAAAAAAAAAACTTAATACTTTTAAAAATATTCACTCTATTTTTCCATCTTTATTAGCAAGGCTTTGTAAAGAATATAAACTTAAAAATTTTATTCATTTGTCTTCTTTAGGAATAAATGATGCAGTAGACTCTAAATATGCTTTAAGCAAACTAGAGGGTGAGATCAATATTCAAAAAAATTTTCCTTTATCAACTATTTTAAGACCGTCTATTGTTTATTCTGTTGATGATAACTTCACAACATCATTTATGACACTTTTAAACAGACTGCCAGTCTTTCCACTTTATTATTCAGGTAAAACAAAATTTATGCCAATTCATTGTTCTGATATAGCTGATATTATTCATCATGTTATATCAAAAAATATTTATTCAAATATTATTGAATGTGTGGGCCCTGAAACTATTTCATTTAAAGAAATTTTAGAACGTTTATTGATGTTGATTAATAAAAAAAGAATTTTGCTTCCATTACCCTTTTTTTTAGCAAATTTATCAGCAAAATTTTTTCAGATATTTCCAAATCCTTTATTAACTCAAGACCAATTAAAACTTTTAAAATACGATAATGTAGTATCAGGTAAATATAAAACTAATTCAGATTTAGGTATTCCAAGTTTACTTTATTTTAACGATGAGGTTAAAAAATATTGTTATATGTGGAGAGAAGGTGGTCAATTTTCGACTGAAAAATATAATTTAAAAGGAAAAGATTGAATTAAATTTTAAGCAGATTTGATTTTTTTTTCAATAAATTCTGGAATTTCTTCTTTATCAGATGCTTCTTCTTTTTTCCCTTTAGGTTGATATGCATATAATAAATGTAGTTTACAATATGAAAAATCTTTTAATGATGTTCTGCCGCAAAAATAAAAATTTTTTTCATTAGGATGACCTATAGGCCACTTACAAGTATTATCATCAAGCTCTTCAAGTTGTTTTGGATTTTCTGGCTCAAAGTCTTTTTCAATTATTAATGATTTAAATTTACTTCTTCTTCCTTTTTTAGATTTATTATTTTTATTCTCTTGTGAGTCTTCAAAATTTTGATTGGATGTGGCTGTTCTAGTTTTAATTTTTGCAGACAAATTTAGCCTATGGGCTTTTCCGATTACTGCATTCCTGCTAATTCCACCAATTATTTCAGCAATTTGACTTGCAGTATTTCCTTTACCCCATAACTGTTTTAATTTTTCTACTTTTTCGTCAGTCCAACTCATACAAATCTATATAATGTGTTATCAATTTATTAAAACACAATATACTGATACAAAATTTAATTAAACAAGTAATTATTCATAGTTATCAACAATTATTTGATTAAATTCTTTTTAAGGATATTCAATCCTAACTTGTATTTGATATTTAAATAAATACAAAGTTTAAAAAAAGAAATGAGTTTTTTAACAAAAAATTATAACAGAAAAAAAATCTCCTTTACCAAAGGCAAGGGTAGTTTTCTTTATGCAACCAATGGTAAAAAATACCTCGATTTTTGTTCAGGTATTGCAGTTAATAGTTTAGGTCATTGCAATCCAAAATTAATAAAAGCATTAAATAAACAAGCAAATAGAGTCTGGCACGTTTCTAATGCATTTACAATTCCTGAAGGAGAAGAGTTAGCAAAAAAATTGGTTAAGAAAACTTTTGCGGATAGTGTAATGTTTCAAAATTCTGGAACAGAGGCTACAGAGGCAGCAATTAAAGTTGCTCGAAGATATTTTTATTCAATAGGAAAGCCGAAAAAAAATAGAATATTGTGCATTAAAAACTCATTCCACGGTAGAACAATAGCTGCAATATATGCAAGTGGTAGTAAGAAAATGACCGAAGGCTTTGGTCCAAAAGTACCTGGATTTGATCATTTTAAATTTGGGGACCATAATGCTCTAAAGAAGTCTATCAATAATAAAACTGCAGCTATAATGGTAGAACCAATTATGGGTGAAGGTGGAATAAAAGTAATTCCAGATTGGTGTTTAAGAGAACTTAGAAAGCTATGCAATAAAAAGAAAATTTTATTGATACTTGATGAAGTTCAATGTGGAATTGGAAGATCTGGTGATTTTTTTGCTTTTGAAAAATCAAAGGTCAAACCAGATATAGTTCCAATTGCAAAAGGGATTGGTGGTGGTTTTCCAATCGGGGCAGTCTTAATGACAAAAAAAGTTGCTCAAAAAATGACAGCGGGAACACATGGTTCTACTTTTGGAGGAAATCCATTAGCAATGAAAATTGGAAGCACAATAATGGATATTATTTCAAAAAAAAGTTTTCTTAACAAAGTAAAAAAGAATTCAAATTACTTTCATGGGCAACTTAATTTGATGAAAAAAAAATATCCAGGTTTAATAAAAGAGGTAAGAGGAAGAGGTTTTTTGATTGGTTTACAACTTTTTAAAGATCAAACAAATTTTATAAAAAATCTTATGGAAAACAAATTACTTACAATTAGAGCAGCTGAAAATACTGTTAGAATTTTACCTCCACTAAATGTAAAAAAAAATGAATTAGATCTTGCTATTAAGATTATTAATAAAGTTTGCCAAAAATTTTCAAAATGAAACATTTCATAAATATTAAAGATATTTCATATAAAGATTTAAGAAAAATTTTAATTGATGCAAAAAAAAGAAAAAATCTAAGAAAAAATTTAGATAATCTAGATATTGACAAAGGAGCTCCTCTTAAAGGTAAACTTCTCATTCAAATGTTTGAAAAATCTAGTTTAAGAACTAGATTGAGTTTTTATGTAGCAATGAAACAACTAGGGGGAAGCACTTTAACTTTAAGACCTGATGAATTGCATTTGTCCAAGGGTGGCGAAAGTATTGAAGACACTGCAAAAATATTATCTAGTTTTGGAAATGCTTTTATGTTGAGAACAGATAGTGATAAAAAATTAGACAAATTTAAAAGGAATTTATCAATTCCAATTATTAATGGTTTAAGTCCATCTTCACATCCGACCCAAATTCTATCTGATATTTTTACAGTAGAGGAAATTAAAAAAAAACCAATATCCAAATTAAATATTGCTTGGATTGGAGATTCTAATAACGTTCTTAACAGTTTAGTTGCAGCATCTATAAAATTTTCTTTTAAATTAAATATTGGATGTCCAAAAAGATATGAACCTAGTACAGAAATTTTAAATTATATAAAAAAAAATAATAACAAAATTTCAATTTATAATAATCCAGAAAAAGCCATTAAGAATGTCGATGTTGTTTTTTCTGATAAAGTAATATCTATGAATGATCAAGTTGATAAAGTTAAAAAATTAAAAGATTTTAAAAAATTTAAGATCAGTAAAAAATTAATGAGTTTAGCAAAAAAAGATTGCATTTTTCTTCATTGTTTGCCGCGTGGGCCAGAAGTATCAGAAGAAGTTTTTTTAAGCAAAAAGTCAAAAGTATGGCTTCAAGCAATTAATAGAGCACATGTACAAAAAAGTATTTTGTTGTATAGTTTTGGGAAATTAAGGTAGTGGTAATGGATTGTCAGAATTCTGATTTAAATATAAAATAACTGAAGCTCTATCTTTTTCTTTTCTTAATCCAGCAAAAGCCATCTTAGTACCCTTAATCCATTTAGCAGGTTTAATTAAGTAACCATTTAATTCTTCGAACGTCCACTCTTTCCCATATTCCGAAAGTGCTTTTGAGTATTTATAATCACTTACAGAGCCTACTTTTCTAGAAACAACATTGTACAACGCTGGCCCTATAGCATTCTTTCCTCCTTTAACAATCGAGTGACAAGCAGCACATTTCTTAAAAACTTTTTCACCTGTAGCAAGATCTCCCATAGCCATTAATGATGCTATATCAGTTTTGTCTTCAGTCGTTTCAGAGGTAGATTGCGCACTAGTAACAATCGCTTGTTCTACCTTAACAGCATAACCAGGTGTCTTAGGTTTCTCAACATAGAATATTACATCTGAGAGCTTTCCAATTCCTATTATTAGAAGAGCAACCATTAGAATTGCAGCAACTATTTTATTAATTTCAAAAGAATCCATTTTATAAAAATTTATTTTGAACGTATAACACTATAAATATAAAATTGCTTGCATATTATATTGTACAATTTTGCCTCTGTTTATATTGTACTGATAAATAAAAAAGACCTATGAAAACATTAGTAATAATTCCATCTAGACTTTCAGCTTCTAGACTACCTGGTAAACCATTGTTGAAAGTTAATGGTTTATCAATAATTTCTCATGTTTTTAAGAAAGCTGAAAAAGCTAACATAGGAGATGTTATAGTAGCTGCCGAAGATAAAGAAATAATTGAAGATGTTGAAAAAAATGGTGGTCGAGCCATACTTACAAGCAATCAGCATAAGTCTGGTACAGATAGAATTCATGAAGTTTTGGAAAAACTCAATATTTCAGATGTTGATTTAGTAATGAATCTTCAAGGAGATGAACCATTGATAAATATAGAGGACATTAAAAAATTGAATGATTTAATGATTAAAGAAAAATCTTATATTGGTACATTAGGATCAGAAATTAATGATGATAAATTATATGAAAATCAAAATATTGTAAAAGTTCAAACAAAAGAAGACTTAAAAATTTCTTACTTTTCTGAAGCAGCTAATTTTACGAGAAGTATTTCAAATATTGAAAAAAATATTTACCACCATTTAGGAATATATTGTTATAAGTTAAAAGCCCTACAAGATTTTGTTTCATTAAAACAAACTCAGGGAGAAATTAAGTATAAGCTTGAACAATTAAGGGCTTTAGAAAATAACTTGCAGATTAAAGTAGGCTTGGCAAAATCATCTCCAATTGGTGTTGATACTAAAGAAGATTTTGTAGCAGTAAAAAAAATTATGGAATATAAGTCCTAATGACTAAAATATATTTTCAAGGTACATTTGGAGCGTATTCTCATTTAGCAGCACTTTCTATTTATCCAAAAGATGAAATAATTCCATGTAAAACATTTGATGAATGTTTTTTACAAGCTTCAAAGGACTCTTCTTCTAAAATAATTATACCAGAATCAAATAGAATAACAGGCAATATTGGAATAGAATATTTAATTTTTAAATATAGATTAAATATTTATTCAGAATATTTTCAAAAAATTGAACATAATTTGTTAGTTATACCTGGAACTAAAATTGAAGACATTAAAAATGTATATTCACATTCTCAGGCATTATCTCAATGTTCAAATTTTATAAAATCTAACAATTTTACAGAACATGTTCGAGCTGACACAGCTGGTTCAGCTAAAATGATTTCAGAATCTAAGGATAAAAAAAATGCTGCAATCGCCTCAACTCTAAGTGCAGAGACTTATAGATTAGAAATTATTAAAAAAAATATTGAAAATGAAAAAGGAAATCTAACAAGATTTTTAATTATGGGTAAAAATGTTTTACAACCAGAATTTGGAAATAAGAAATATATCACATCATTTTTGTTTAAATTAAAAAGTAAACCCGCAGCTCTTTACCAATCACTAGGAGGGTTTGCAATTAATGGAGTTAATTTAACTAAGCTCCAGAGTTATCCAGAAAAAAATTCTTTTGATTCTTACTTTTTTCTTTGTGATCTTGATGGACACATTGAAGATATGAAAGTTAAAAAATCTTTAGAGGAATTAGGATTACATTGTGAAGATTTTCACGTCCTAGGTGTTTTTGAAGCTGACAAAATAAGAGAAAAATAAATTTTAATCTTTTATTGTAGATTAGAATTTATTACTGCTATAATAGTTTTGGAGGCTAGGGCGTTTGCTGCATGAACTCGACCAGGTCCTAACGGAAGCAGTCGTAATGACAGTTTTACGGGTCTAGTCTCCTATGGAAAAAAATGAATAAAAATTCAAAAGTTTTAGCACTGAAATATAGACCACAAACATTTGATGATTTGATTGGTCAAAATATTCTAACAGAGACAATTCTTAATTCAATTAAAGCTAACAAAATACCAAATGCATATTTGTTTACAGGTATTCGGGGCATTGGAAAGACAACAACAGCAAGAATAGTTGCAAAATCCTTAAATTGTAAAAATGGAATTGAAAATTTGTGTAAGGATGATCATTGCGAAAATTGTGATGGTATTTCAAAATCTAGTCATATAGATGTCATGGAGATCGATGCTGCATCAAATACTGGTGTTGATAATGTAAGAGAACTAATAGAGTTCTCAAGATATGGACCAACTTCATCAAAATATAAAATTTTCATAATTGATGAGGTTCACATGTTGAGTAAACAGGCATTCAATGCTTTATTAAAAACTTTAGAAGAACCACCAGAATATTTGAAATTTATATTCGCCACGACTGAAATTAAAAAAATTCCAATTACTGTAGTTTCGAGATGCCAAAGGTTTGATTTATCCAGAATAAGATCTTCAGAATTATTTGATTTTATTAAGAATATTAAAAACAAAGAAGATGGAAATATTTCAGATGAAGCGCTTAAATTAATCGTAAAAATGTCAGAAGGTTCTGTAAGAGATGCCCTTTCATTATTGGATAGAGGACTAATAAGCTTAAATGATGGTCAAGAGTTGGATTTAAAAAATGCGCAAAAGATTTTTGGATATTTTGATAAATCTCAATTAATAGATTTGTTTAAATTGATTTTAAAAGGAGAGGAAAAACAAGTAATTGAAATTTATAGAAAAATTTATGAACAAGGCATAGAGCCAAAAGTTTTTATAAATGATTTTTTAGAATTGATTTATTATTTTAAGAATATAAATTCATTGACACTAGAAAGCACTAACTTTTCTTTAAATGATAGTGAATTTTTAGAAATTAAAGATCTCTCTAATAGTATAGATAATAAAATATTGATTCTGTTTTGGCAATTTACAATCAAAACTTTAGATGAATTAGATATTGTAGCAAATCAAAATTTATCCATAGAAATGCTTTTAATTAGATTAATGCATCTTACATCTGATAATTCCAATAATGATATTCCTAAAGAAAAATATTCTAAATCAAATGAAAAAAGTATTATTTCTAATATTAAAGCTGATCCTGTCGACCAAATCAAAAATATTACTCAAGAAAAAAAACCTAAGCTTGAAATACAAACAGAAATTAAGGGTGAAGAAAAAATTTCAATTAATTCTTTTGATCAACTTTTGAAAGTTTGTAATGATAAAAAAGAAATAAAATTAAAATATGAACTTGAGAAAAACGTAAATTTAGTTCATTTTGAAAAAAATAGAATAGAAATATCTTTTAATGAGAACCTAGATAAATTATTTGTAAAAGATTTATCATTAAAGTTATTCGAATGGACTAAAGAACGATGGATTATAACTTTAAGTAAAACTAAGGGAGATATATCGATTAGACAAAAAGAGGATAAAAAAAAAATTGACTTAATAAATTCAGCAAAAAATCTAGATATATACAAAAATATTTTAAAGAAGTTCCCGGATGCTAAATTAACAAAGGTAGATAAGTTAAATGATAAGGAGGAAATATAGATGAATGATTTTTCAAAAATTTTAGATAAAGCTAAAGAATTAGAAACTAAAATGAAAGAGAGCCAAGAAAAAATTAAAAAGATTAAAGTAGAGGGTATTTCGGGTTCTAATTCAGTAAAGGTAATTTTAGATGGAGAAGGTGAGATGCAAAAAATTGAAATCTCGGATGAAACTATAAAAGAGTCAAAATCAGTTATCGAAGATTTGATAGTAGCAGCTCATAATAATGCGAAAGATCAATTAAAAACAAAAACTACAGAGGAAATTTCAAAAGCAACAGGTGGTTTTGGAATTCCAGGTTTTAAGTGGCCACTTTAAAAAATGCAAAATATCAATGAGATTGAAAATTTAATTAAACTGATTTCAAAACTTCCAGGTCTTGGCCCAAAATCAGCAAAAAGAATTGTACTCAAACTAATAAATAATCGAGAGGAAATCGTTAAACCAATGGCTAACACATTAGCTCAAGTTTATAAAAATATTTCAAGATGTAAATCATGTGGATCTCTAAAGTCTAATTCTAATGGTTGTATTAATTGTGAGGAGATTAATGGTAAATTTAATAAAATTTGTGTTGTTGAAGACATAGCTGATCAATGGTCTATTGAAAATTCAAATATATTTAAGGGCTATTATCATATTTTAGGTGGAACGTTATCTTCGGTTGGACCCAAAAAAGAAGATTTGTTGATTAATTCTTTAGTGGAAAGAGTTAAAAAGGATAAAATTGAAGAAGTAATTTTGGCCACCAGCGCTACTGTAGAGGGGCAAACAACAGCATATTATATTCAAGACAGTTTAAAGGATCTAAAAGTCAAAGTTACAAAATTAGCTCAAGGATTACCAGTTGGAGGAGAAATAGAAAGTTCGGATGATGGAACTTTATTTTCTGCTTTTAAAAATAGAACAAAAGTAAACTCTAATTCTGATTAGTTTTTTTTTTAATTCTATTTAAGTGTAGTAACGGCTCTGTATATCCTGAAGGCTGCTCCTTCCCCTTAAAAATTAAATCACATGCTGTTTGAAAAGCAATTGATTTTTCATAATTATCACTCATTTTGATGTAATTTTTATCGTCCTTATTTTGTTTATCAACTATTGCAGCCATTTGCTTCAAAATTTCGACAACTTGAATTTTTGTTGTAATGCCATGATGTATCCAATTAGCAATATGTTGAGATGAAATTCTCAAAGTTGCTCTATCTTCCATTAATCCTATATTGTTAATATCAGGGACCTTTGAACAACCAACTCCTTGATCAATCCATCTGACCACATATCCCAAAATTGTTTGAGCAGAGTTTGAAATTTCTTTATTAATTTCATCAACTGACCAATTAGGTCTATTAGCTACAGGTATAGTTAAAAGATCATCTAAATCAGATTTTTTTCGATTTAAAATTTTTTTTTGTTCTTCAAATATATCAATCTCATGATAATGCAACGCATGTAAAGATGCAGCTGTAGGTGATGGTACCCACGCACAATTAGCACCAGCCTTTAAGTGTGTAATCTTTTCCCTCATCATCTGTTTCATCATGTCAGGAGCAGCCCACATTCCTTTACCAATTTGTGCTTTACCAGAAAAACCACACGCCAAACCTATGTCCACATTATTATTCTCATATGCAGAAATCCATTTAGAGGACTTCATATCACCTTTTTTAATCATCGGGCCCGCTTCCATAGATGTGTGCATTTCATCTCCAGTCCTGTCAAGAAATCCAGTGTTAATAAAAAATACTCTATTTTTAAGTGATCTAATACATTCTTTCAAATTGGAAGAAGTTCGTCTTTCTTCATCCATGATTCCAATTTTACAAGTATATTTTTTTAAATTTAAAGTCTCTTCAACTCTAGAAAAGATTAAATCAGTGAAAGTTGTTTCGTCAGGTCCATGCATTTTTGGTTTAACAATATAAATTGAGCCAGTCCTAGAATTTTTTTTTCTTTTCAAATCGTGTAAAGCTGCAGCTGTTGTAATGAATGCATCCATAATTCCCTCTGGAATTTCGCTATCATCTTTTAATAAAATTGATGGATTAGTCATCAGATGACCAACATTTCTGATTAAAAGTAAACTTCTGCCGTGTAGCTTAAGACCTTTACCATCTTTTGATACGTAACTTCTATCTGGATTCAATTTTCTTTCTAAGATTTTTCCTTTTTTTTCAAATTGAATTTTCAAATCCCCCTTCATTAGTCCAAGCCAATTTCTGTAACAAGCGACCTTGTCTTGAGCATCAACTGCTGCAACGCTATCTTCATTATCGCAAATTGTTGAAATAGCTGACTCTGCTATTACGTCACTTATACCAGCAATATCATGAGCCGCACTAAAAGCTCTTGGATTAATTATTATTTCAAAATGAAGATTATTATTTTTTAGTATTATCGCACTAGGTTTATTAGCATCTCCTCTGTGACCGATAAATTTATTTTTTTCTTTAAGCTTATATTCGTAATCATCTTTTAAGATAATCAAATCTTTATTTTCAATTTTTAAACCAGCAACATTTTTCCAACTTGTCCCATCAATTGGAATATTTTTATCAAAAAACTCTCTAACATATTTGATAACTTCTTGTCCACGATTAGGGTCATACCGTTCACTTCCACCCTCTTCAGATTCTATTATATCAGTTCCATATAAGCTGTCATATAAACTTACCCAACGGGCGTTCGCAGCATTTAATGTGTATCTAGCATTCATTATGGGTACAACTAATTGTGGTCCAGCTATACTAGTTATTTCTTCATCCACATCCTTGGTTTCAATTTTAAAATCAGGCCCCTCTTTAACCAAATATCCTATTTCTTTTAAAAAATTTTTATATTCTTTTATATTAATTTCTTTTCCTTTGTTTTCTAAATGCCAATCATCAATTTTTTTTTGTAAATTTTTTCTGGTTTCTAATAATTCTTTATTTTTAGGTGATAAATCATGAACAGACTTATCTAGTCCTGACCAAAAAATTTCTGGTGTTATATCAGTGTTAGTTAAAAGTTCATTATCAACAAATTTTAGCAATTCGTAAGAAACCTTTAAATTATTAACATTTACATAATTTAATTTCATCAGATCTTTTCTAAAACCCCTGTAAAATGAAGTCAAATAATTTATAGAAGCATTGACATTTT
>MDSZ01021038.1_pt1 | contig 21345 bp, 19 predicted proteins | sample 811201 | NCBI WGS metagenome assembly MDSZ01 (sample SAMN05326647, study PRJNA326480) | marine metagenome | isolation source: seawater | place: Indian Ocean: North | collected 2010 | reverse complement strand
TCGGCGATGGCCTTGAGTTTGATGCCCTTCAGGAACAAGAGCTTCCCGTTCTTGATGAACAGCACCTTGTTGGCGATGTCGCGGGCGTAGGCGGTGCGCAGCTTGCGCTCGGCATGCTGTGCCTCGGCCAGATGATCGACCAGGTAGTCGAGCGTGATGTCGATGACCAGCGGATCGGCGTCCTCGCCGGAGATGCCGCCCTCCAGCGTATCGGGGGGCAGACTGCTGGCAAAGGCTTCGGCCTCGGCCAGCTTCGCTGCCTGGCCGTCGAGCGCCCGGATGAAGGTGGAACCGCCATGCCCGTCGTTGCGGGCCTCGGCGATGGCGACGCCATCGAACAGCACGGTGGCGTTGAAGCACAACGTCTCTTCGCTGGCGAAATCCGCGACCTTGAGGTGTTTCAGGGTGACGCGGCCTTGGGTAGTGATGGTTTCCATGGACATTCCTTGGGATCAGTCGGGGAACGCCACGCCCCGGCGGGACGAAGCGCTCATCCCGTGGGTTGGAGAAAGAGGCATCGATGCCCGCATGGGCAGCGTTCGCCCGAGCGATGCGATGGCGAACTGGCGGGTGGCATGGAGCGGGCTCCACGGCAGCCTTGACACCCTGGCTGCTGGCGAATCGCCGACAACGTCGGCAACAGCGCAGCCAGCATCAACTTCGACGCTTCCGGCGTCATCCGGAAACGGGAAATCAGCACAGCCGGATTCGTCCGCACCCGGTAGCGCAAACAGGTCTTGCGCCGGTTCGCAGGAAGAAAAACGCCCCCGAAATCGGGGGCGTGTGGGTGACAACGGCACTGGTCTCAGGCGGTGACCGCCTGCAACTTGCCGGTGTCGTCGAAGACCAGGCGCACGGTGGCGCCGGCCAGCTTGGGTTGCGCACCATGGCGCAGGGCATACGGCAGCAGCGCCTCGACCACGCGATCGGCCGAGGACGAGCAGCCCACGGCGATGAAGGTCTCGATCTGTCGTGCGTCTTCGTCTTCGCGATTCTCGTCGTAGCGATCGTCGAACACGTAGTCGCAGACCAGCGCCGTTCTGCCTCCTGCCGAGGGGGTCAGGTAGAGCGTGTCCTCCATGCGCACGGCGTCCACGGCGTACTCCCTGGCGCCGGGGTGACCATCCAGCCCGACATGCAGGGCATCGACCAGTTCCAGCGCGACGGCGTAGTCGGCAAGCCCCGGATCGGTGTCCCGATGCAGGGTGGTGCCAGTTCTGACGCGGACCTGCTCGGGGCTGACGACCTCGACCAGACGCTTGAGCCAGTGGCCGTCGTCCACACCGGACTCGTCGAGGACGTACGCCTCGGCCGCTTCCAGATAGACCTCGACCGTCGGCGCGGTCTCGTCATCGGCCTCGATCTGCCAGACACCTGTCATTTCCAGTGCCTCGCGGGCGACCACGCCACTGCCGTTCATGTAGCGCCGCCAGTATTGACGATAGCCGGCCGGCTCATCGTCCCAGTTCCGGAACCAGGCCAAGGGGACGAAGGGCACGTCGTTAAGCAGATCGGCGTTCGACGAGCTGAGGCAGACATCCGCGTAGTGCGTGACGAAATCGCTGGCGGCAAGCGCCTGCTTCTTCTCGATCAGTGCCTCGCGATAGGTCTGATCGATGGCTGCCTGGATACGCGGATGGTCTTCCGTTTCGTTCAGCAGATGCTGCCGATCCGGGAGTTTCGCCAACGTGTTGTCGGGCAGCAGGACGATCTGGCAGTCCCGATTCGCCGGTACTCTGCCGATGGGCAGGCCTTGCAGGAAGCACCGCCACTGCGTGCGCGTGGAGGACAGATTGATCATGATCCGGCCCATGGGCGTTTCGCGCCAATGCAGATCAGTCGTTGCCAGCGGACGTGGTATTTCGACGTCGTTGAGCCAGACCGGCACCGGGAAGGCTTCGCACAGGCGCTGAAGCTCGTGCTCGACCCAGGTGGGCAGATCCTGCCCGGCCTGCACCGGCTTGACGCCTTCGAGATGGATGGCGGTGCCATCGAGATGGAAGCGTGCGATCTCGACCTCGATCGGCTCTCCGGCGATGATCTCGGCCGTTCGGGCGCCGAACAGCTTGTCACGCGAATGCACCGTCAAGGTCTCGGCGAAGTACAAGGTCGAGAGCACGCCGAGCCCGAAGGCGTTCTCGCGTGCCTGAAGTTGCTGATCCCAGCCGGATTCGGCGATGAAGAGCAAGGTCTGCAAGTCGGTGATGCCGATGCCATCGTCGGTGATGGTCAGGCTGTCCTGGTTCACCGTGATGTGGATCGCGCTGGCCTGGGCACGGCGAGCGTTCTGTAGCAGTTCGCCCAGCATCGAGCTCTGGTTGAACGCATGGCGCAGATTGGCGATGAGGCGGTGCTGGTTGGTCTTGAGACGCAGGGTTCTCATGGGATGACTCCTTGGATGATGGTTTGCACCGGACAGACGCAGCACGGCCCGGTGCGACGGGGCACGGGCCAGGCGGATGCCGGTAGGAACGGGAATGGGCCGGTCGGCCCGGAGGAGAAGCAGCATCGACGCCCGGGATGGGCGCGTGTCCGCGACACGATGCGAGGCGGACAAGGTAGGTCGGCGCGGAGGGTCCGCAGCGCAGCCTGTACGACCCCGGCTGCTGGCAACGGCTGACGGATCAGCGATGCAGGCCTGACGATGCGCCTGCCGTTGCGGGGTGTCGCCCATCAATGCGCAGTCGTGCGCCCCGCGTTGTCTAGGGCCTGCAACAGGCGCTGGCCCAGCCAGGACATGCACGGCACCGCCATCGAGTTGCCGATAGCTTTGTAGCGCGGGGCATCGGCCGCCGGCTTGCCGCGGTACGGCACCTGCGTCCAGTCGTCGGGCATGCCTTGCAGGCGTTCGCACTCGACCGGCATGAGCCGGCGCACCTGCCAGCGTGACCAGCCGCCGGCCTCGGGGTCACTCAGGTCGTAGAGGAAGTGGGCTTCGCAGCCGGGCACCAGCACATGCCCCTTGTCGGCGCCGCCGACACTGGTCCGTAAGGCCGCCGATACGCCATCACCCAGCTCCGCGACCAGTCCTCCAGCGCGGCCGCGCAACGCGACACTCAGCACCATCGGGAGTCCCTGGCCGGGCTTGCCGCCTCCCGTGGAGAGCGCGCCGGCGATCTGGCCGTGGCCGGATTCCAGGCGCAGCTCGCCGCGCGAGTTCTGCGCGAAGGCGATCGCCGGCACCACCCCGGCATTCGCATGGCTGTGGCGATGCCCGCCAGCACGCAGGGTCGGTGCCCGCTCCTGCGCTGCATCCGCTCCGCAACCCTGGGCGGTGAAAGCGATGACGGGCACACCCTTGCCGGTGCCGTCCTCGCTGCTGCCCTTGCCGCCGTTGGCAGTGCTCAGCGTGTGGCTGATGTCACCGGTGACCGACTGCGCCAGGAAGGTCTCGACCTCGAAGTCGTTCTTCGGGCCGGGTGCAGCGGTCAGGCAAGCTGCAACGTCGATGGGGCCGGCGGTGTTGCCCCCGCCGAACCCGAAGGTCACGGTGACCTTGCCGTAAGGCGAGTTCAGTCCGCGGAAACCGCCTGCTGCCGCAGCGCCAGATCCAGCAGCGCGGGCAGCGTCTTGCCACGGCGCGAAGCCCGGCGAAGAATCCCCGCGCAGGCCTTCGCGCTCAAAAAGTACTTCGGCGGGATCAAAGTCGTCTCCACCACTTGCGACAAGAAACACGCGGCGGCGACGCTGGGCGACGCCGAAATATTGGGCGTCGAGTACCCGCCACGCAACATGGCGGCGGGGTCCAGACACGTGACCTGCGTACGTCCAGCGCGGCCCTGGCGGTTCGAGCGCACCGCTTTCTCCGGCCAGTGCGCCCAGCAGGCAGCCGAAGGCGTTGGAGCGGTCGTTGAGGATGCCCGGGACGTTTTCAAAGACGAGCGTGGCCGGCGGGCGGCGGGATTCGAGGCGGGTTTGGTCGATGGCATTGGCAAGCTCCACGTAGCTGAGGGTGAGTGCGCCGCGCGGGTCGGTAAGTCCCTGGCGGTTGCCGGCGATGCTGAACGCCTGGCATGGAGGCCCACCGACCAGGATGTCGGGGGCCTCCATGCGGCCGGCGCGGATCTCGTCGGCGATCCGCGTCATGTCGCCCAGGTTCGGCACCGCCGGATAGCGGTGCGCGAGCACGGCGCAGGCAAAGGGGTCGATGTCGGAGAACCAGGCGGCTTGCAGGCCGAGCGGTTCCCAGGCGAGGCTCGCGGCCTCGATGCCGCTGCAGACACTGCCAAAGCGCAGTGCGGCGGGTTGTGGTTGAGGGTTCATTCGGGTGTCTCCTGTTCGTGTGACCGCGGCGGAATTGCCGGGTCGTCATGGCGAATGCGCAGGAGAAAAAACGCCGAAGGCTTGCCGCCTTCGGCTCTGAGGAAGAAACCACCCGTGTACTGATGCAGGATGCGGTCGTCGGTGGAACCGTTCGCTGTCTCAGCATTCACCCGGCCCGTATCGTGGCTGGGGCCGGTACTGTCTGGCGCACATCCGCGCACAAAAGGAGCCCGTTCTTTTCACCGGTGGGCGCCGGTGTCGAATACCGCCAACCCCGCAGGGTCTCCTGATGCTTCGTGCTGCCTGGACAGGCAAAGCATCAGGAGACCCTGCGCAGCGGACGGGAGTGTGGCTGACCGAGGGAATCCGCGCGTGCGCGATTCGGGGAACAAGGCCTTCTCGCCCCAGGGAACGGGGCGCGCACACCGCAAGAGAAGGTATCGCGTGCTGGGAGCCTCGCAGGGCTGCGGGGCGGTGGTCACGTGGCCGCAGATCGGCCAGCGCGACGACGGGTTCGTTGTCTCAGGGAGCTTTGGAGCCACCGCGGCGCTTTCGCGGCGCGGTGCGCTTGCCCGATTCGATGGGCAGTGTTCCCTTGCAGTCGGGGTACTTCGCGCAGGACCAGAACGAGCCGTTCTTGCCGCTGCGCTGGCGCGTGGCGCCCCCGCACTGCGGGCATGGCGGCCCCTGGGGAATCCGGATGGACAGCGAGGTGCCCCGGTACTGGGTGACCAGCTGCGTGACCCACGCCGCCTGCTTGGCGACGAAGGTATCGAGCGAGAGCTGCCCGGTCTCGATCATGTCGAGCGCCTGTTCCCATATCGCCGTCGTGCCGGGATCGGCAATCGCGGCAGGCACGGTGTCGACCAGGGTGAAGGCGGCGTCAGACGCGCGAATAGCCCGGCCCTTCTTGAGCAGGTAACCGCGAGCCAGCAGGCCGCTGATGATGTTGGCGCGGGTCGCTTCTGTACCGATGCCCACGGTGTCCTTGAGCTTTTGCTTCAGGCGCGGATCGGACACCAGCTTGGCGACGCCTTTCATGGCTTTCACCAGCTCACCTTGGGTGAACGGGCGCGGCGGCAGGGTCTTGAGTGCCTTGAGCTCGACGCCGGCCACCTGGCATGCCGACCCCTGTTGCAGGGTCGGCAGCACCTGGCTGCGGGGTGCTGCGTCATCGCTGGCATCGTCGGCCTGCGGCTCGGCCAGCACCAGACGCCAGCCCGGCACGACCACCTGCTTGCCCACGGCCTGCAGTGTCTGGTCGCCGCAGGAGAGCCTGGCCGTCGTGCGGTCGAACTCATGCGGTGGGAGAAATTGCGCCAGATAGTGGGCGCGGATCAGGCGGTAGACGAGCGATTCTTTCTCACTCATCGCCGACAGCTTGGCAGGCTCCAGCGTGGGAATGATGCCGTGGTGGGCGCTGACCTTCGCATCGTTCCAGGCGCGCGAGCGCTGGGTGCGATCGAGCTGGTCGATGATCGGGCGCAGGCCTGGGTCGGTCTTGAGCAGGCTGTCGAGTACGGTGGGCGCTTCGGCGTGCATGCTTTCGGGAAGATAGCCGGAATCGCTGCGTGGATAGGTGGTCGCCTTATGCGTTTCGTAGAGGGATTGCGCGATCTCCAGCGTCTCCTGGACATCAAGGCCGAACTGCTTGGAACACACCTCTTGCAGCGTCCCGAGGTCGAACGGCAACGGCGCACCTTCGCGCATGCGTTCGGTCTCGACCGAAACCACCTGAGCGGCACCGGCAGCGCGGATGCGCTGCACTGCCAGGCGGCAGGGTACTGGCGTGAGGGCTGCAACCTGAGCGGCACCGGCAGCGCGGATGCGCTGCACTGCCTGCTGGGCGACCGGCTCCTGCAGGCAGCGGCCTGCATCGTCGGTGCAACCCTCCGGCGGCAACCACTGTGCGCTGAACGTCTGGCCGGCGCAGGACAGCGCCACGTCGATGGACCAGAACGGAACGGAGACGAATGCGGCAATCTCGCGGTCGCGATCGGTCACCAACTTGAGCGTGGGGGTCTGCACCCGACCGACAGACAGCACGCCGTCATAGCCGGCCTGGCGGCCCAAAAGCGTGAACAGGCGGCTCAGATTCATTCCCACGAGCCAGTCCGCCCTGGAGCGCGCCAGCGCCGAGTGGTACATGGGCAGCGTCTCGCCCGAGGGTTTCAGTTGGCCGAGCGCGGCGCGGATCGAGGCATCGTTCAGTGCCGACAGCCACAGCCGCTGAATTGGGCCGCGGTAGCCGCAAAGCTCGATGATCTCGCGCGCGATCAGCTCGCCTTCGCGATCCGCATCGGTCGCGATGACCAGTTCGGTCGCCTTGGCCAGTAGCGCCTTGACGACTTTGAATTGCGAGGCGGTTCTGGATTTGACCTCGACCCGCCAGTGCGTGGGGATGATGGGAAGCTGTTCGATCATCCAGCGTTTGAGCTGTGCGTCATAGGCTTCCGGGGGCGCGGCTTCGACCAGGTGACCAATGCACCATGTCACGATGACGCCAGGGCCGTTGAGGCAGCCGTCACCGCGCTGCTTCGCGCCCAATATGCGCCCTATGTCCTTGCCTTGCGAAGGCTTCTCGCAGAGATATAGCCGCATGCCGCCCGTCCATCCGAATCACGCTGTTGATGTATCTGGGCAGCAGCATGGGCAAACCGCGCTGGCCTGGCCGCAAACAAGGTGAATGTGCCGTCACCCGCTTTGATCGTGGGCAAGGTCGAATTTCCGGTCGGGTGCGCTGGCGTGCGGAGCGTCGATGTGGGCGGGAGCTTCTTGCGCGGGGCGCGCGAAAATCGGTGGACGTTGGTGGAACCTTGCCTGTCGGAGGTTGGAGAAACGGGGCGGCCCGTCGCTGGACCGCCCCAGGACGATGCCTTCATTCGGACGGCGGTGACTGCTCGGGAGTGGCTTGCTTCGGGCTCATGGTGACCGAGTCGATCCGGTACGGCAGGATGCCGACGCCGCGCGCATTGATGCGGTAGGTGGTGCGCGGGTTGTTCTGCTCGTCGGTCCAGTCGTCGCGCTCCTCGCGGCCCAGCACCACCACGCGCATACCCTTCTGGAACAGGCTGGCGAAATGCTCCGCATCGCGATGCCACCAATCGACCGGGCGCCAGAATCCGCCGCGATCTTCATAGCTGCCATCCTTGCCGGGAATCGGGTTGTCGAAGTACACGTTCAAGCGCAACACGCGCCGCGGTTCTTCGTTGCCATTCGGGTACTCGTGGAACTCCGGCGCGGAGCCGATGTTGCCTTCGTTGATGAAATTGGTGCTCATGGTGGTTCTCCGTGTGGTGGAAAGAGCCTGCGTCGACGCCGGTCAGCGCAGGGTGTGCTGGCCGATGAACGAGCGAACCAGTTCACAGCCGATGAAGTGCCGCCCGAGCTGCTGCGCCACCGTGCCGGTGGTGCCGCTGCCCATGAACGGATCGAGCACGGTGTCGCCGACACGGGAGCCGGCCAGGATGCAGGGGGCGATCAGGCGCTCGGGAAAGACCGCGAAATGGCTGCCCCGGAACGGCCGGGTGGCGACCGTCCAGACATCGCGCTTGTTGCGCAGGGTGCGGGCGCCGATCCTGTGCAGGCTGCCTCGCAGGTTGGCGTTGGTGCCGGTGACCCGCTCGAATGGCGGCTGGCGCACGGGGTGCTGGTTGCCCGGCCCGCGCGGATCGGTGGAGGGCTCGCGGATCGCCAGGTGATCGAAGTAGTACCGGGCGCGTTTGGCGAGCAGGAAAATGTGCTCGTGCGAGCGTGTGCATCGGTCGGTCACGCTCTCCGGCATGGTGTTGGGCTTATGCCAGATCAGTTCCTGGCGCAGATACCAGCCGTCCTGGCGCAGCGCGAAGGCCAGCATCCAGGGAATGCCCAGCATGTCCTTGGCCTTGATGTCGGGAAACGGGCCCGCGATGCCCAATGCGGCCTGGGCTGCCGCATGCTTGGGGCCGCCGCGGGTACTGGCGGCCTGATAGCTGCGGCGCGCGGCGTAGGTATCGCCGATCACGATCCACAAGGTGCCGTCGTCGGCCAGGATCTGGCGCACCGCCCTGAACACTTCGACCAGCCGGCGGATGTACTGCTGCGGCGTGCCTTGGATGCCGATTTCCAGCGGCTTGTCGGGGTGCTCCGGCGGCAGGTAGTGGCGCAGCCCGAAGTACGGCGGGCTGGTGACGCAGGTCTGTACCCGCACGCCATCGGCGTGCATGCGCTGCAGCAGACGAAGACAGTCACCCGCATGGGTCTGGTTCAGCCAGCCGTGAGCCGCCGCCACCGTCATTCCGACGGCCCTCGCTGGGAGCCGCGGGCGAGCGCGAGTGCTTCCATCCGGCGCAGGTATGCGTTTTCGGCTTGGCCCATCTTGCTGGCGCAGTCCTGGGCCTGCCGGCCGAGGGTGTGCAGCAGGCTGATCTGCATGTTCAGCGTGATGCGCTGCTGTTCCAGATCGAGCAGATCCTCCAGCAGGTTCACCGGCGTCGCCGTGGAAGCTATGGCCTCCTGCCACAGGGCGACGCCCATGACCGAACGATCGTGTTTGCGCCAGCGCAGGAAGACGGTGCCTGCGCCAGTACGCTGCTGGGCCAGTTCAACGGACAACAGGCGGAAGGGATAGCCTCGCGCCTGCGCCAGAACGCGCTGCTGCGCCAGTTCGATCAACTGATCCCTGAGCGCGTGGCACTGGCTGGCCCAGGTTTCGAGATCCCCTTTACTCTTAAAAGGCCTTAAAAGGCCTTTTTGATAGCCTGAGTGTTCCAACTGGATGAAGTCCGCCTGTTCCAGTGGCTGGAAGTACCGGCGTTGGTTCGGTTCGCGTACCGTCATGCCGACTCACCCTCGTCGGATGACACCGCTTCGTCGGACTCTGCCGCAGCATCCGGCTCACTGGCTGGCGGTTCGGTTTCGGGGGCGCTGCGCTGTTGCAGGCCCCGGCGTGCGATCGGCGCGAAGCGGCTGCGGCGGGTGCCTTCGAGCACGTCCTGGGGCAATTCGCCGAATTTTTCCAAGGCCGCCCTTGCCGCGGCATTTTTCGCCGCGAAGTCGTCACGGGTGGTGCCGGAGTAGCGGTACTGCTGCGCCAGCGAGAAGAGACTGCGCAACGAGTGCGCACCATCGTTGAGCCAGCGTTCGAGCGTCGAGCGATCGATCAGCGCGGTGTGGTGGGCCAGGATCAGGCGTCGGGCGAGGTCGTCGTAGTCGGCCAGCAGATACACCGCCATGAAACCCAACTGCGAGGACACGAACAGCGGCAGCTTGACTGGTTGGACGTTGAGGTTCTCGCCCAGGCTCAGCGCCGGCGGCACGCCAGCCAGTGCCTGGTCCACCTGCTGGCGCAAGGTCTGGAGCTGCTCCTTGGTGGTGGACAGCTTGTCCTCGATGCGCAGCATCCACCAGTCCGAATAGGGATCGTCCTGCTCGGCTCCGCGCTTGAGCTTGTTCATGATGGAGACGAAGCCGTTGAGGCCGATGATGCCGGGCCTGCCTTCGGCGGGGGCGCGGCCATGCCAGATCCGGGACGCATGGTGGGTATGCAGGGTCAGCGACATCGCGCTGCGCAGCGACCCCAGGTTCAACTGCAGGGATTCGGAGGGACTGTTTTCTTGGGCCATGGTGACGACTCTCTGTGGTGAAACGAGTCGCCAGCATCCGGGCTGGCCGGAAGGCCGTCAGTCATCAAACCGAACCTGCCGCGTGCCTGTTTTAGCCGGCATGATTCGATCGCATGCGTCGCTGCAGTGCTGTTCGGGAAGGCAGTGTGTCGCGCTATACCCGTGGTATAGGCGACCATGGAACTCCATGGATGCTATCGAGGGCGAACCCAGCGCAACCATCGCCGCTGCGGCCGGAAGGCTTCGTGTCGCGCTATACCCCGGGTATAGGCGTCAGTGGATCGCCTTGGATTCCAGGTGCCGGCCTGTGTTGCTCGCCGTGCCGGCTCAAGACGAGCGCAATAGTTCCTGCAGGCGTGCCAGGTGCGCCTTTGCGACCTCTGCATCAGCAGGTGTCGCAGGCCGTTGACTTGGTTCTGGTGTCCTGTTGACCGGCGCCGCAGGCGCTTTCTGCCCTGCCCAGATGCGGAACTCTCCCCGCAGGGCTTTCTGGATGATGCCGAACAGGTAGCCGGCCGGGTTGCGAATCGTCGTGGAGGCGCAGCGTGCATCCCATTCGTCCAGCAGGGCCTGACGCAGATCGCGATCCACCGACTGCATCGCGGCCAGCACACCGTTCTGCTGCTCCGCCTTGAGGGCAAGGAATCGCTTGGGCAACTGTAATTGCTGCGATGTATCTTGCGCGCGCGGTACTGTACGTATTTCTTTAATACTTTCTTTTATACGTACTGTACGGTCCGACTTCGGATTCCGAAGTGTGCCGGTTTCCGGGCGTTTCGAACCTGCTTCGGAATCCGAAGGGAGGTTCGCCAGATTCCGAAGACGGTTGCCGGCCCCGTCTTCGGAATCGTGGTTGCTGCCGGTCTGTGGATAACTTGCTGTGCCGCTCCAGCCCTGCGCGGCCAGTCGCTGCGACAGGATTTCCAGTCGGCTCGGCAACACCTGGCCGCTGAGCATGGGGTCTTGCGTCAGCTCCTGCAGGGTGGTTGCGCCCACGCGCTGGATGGATTTGCTGGCATGCGTCAGCGCCTGGCTGACCAGCTCCAGATAATCGGCGTCGAGCTGGATCGCTTCGTAGGGGCTGAGCGGTTCATCGTGCAGGACATAGAGGTTGCCCTGGATGCGCCCGCTTCGAGGATCGCGCCGGCGTCGCACCAAGCTGATCCAGCGGGTCAGTCGCAGCACTGTCAGCGCACGGGCTACCGTCTCGTGCGAGGCCCGTTCGGCACAGGGCATCGAGGCCAGCCAGGGAGCGAGCTGATCGTAGGTGGGCATGGCAGTGATGCCATCGTCGGCCAGCATCAGGCGGAACACCTGCCAGCCGTTGCGCTCGAGTGGCGTCAGGCGTCTGTCCAGCAGCAGTGCGCGTGGCACGCTGTCGTGTCGATTGCCGCTATAGAGAAAGCCGTCGGTCGGTGGTGGCGAGGCAGCGGGGCGGGATGGCGGTGGTTGCTGGGGCTGCAACTGACCCAGCGCCTGTTCGAACAGGTCGCCCAGCCGGACAGGGCCGCGCGTGCTGCTCTGATCGCCGATCATCAGGTGAGTCCTTCATCGATCCATCCGCGTATGGCGTTCCAGATCACGGACAACGGCAGTCCGATGGCCTCGGCGAGATCTGCTGCAATACCCAGCATGCCCATATCGTCGTTGTTATCGACTTGCTGCTCTTTCACGGTCGAGGACCAACGCTTCCATAGGTCGGTGTCCTGTTCCTCGGTTAATACCGGGTGGCGCCCCTTGCGTTTCGGCAGGCCGATGACGCTGCGGCGCAGGGCGATTTCCTGATGGGTCAGGCCGAAGAACTTGCTGATCAATTCCGTGCTGGCGCCCAGGCGTAGCAGCCGGTCGATCTTCACCACTTCCTCGGTGACATCCTCGACCTGGTGCAGCAGGCGTCGCAGCACGTCGCGGTTGACCGCCACCGAGCACCACGACACGTTGGCGTTGGCCAGCACGCTCGCCATCGCGGGATGCTTGAGGGCATCGAGGTCTTCATCATCGAATCCCATCGACTTGGCCCGACGCAGTTGACCGTTGCGCAAATCGTGGAGCGCCTGGGCGATCACGGCCTGGTTGAGCGGGTGCGGGCCGGTCATGGCGGCGCCCCTGATGATCCGGCTCCGGCGTGATCTCCGTCGGCACTGTCGGTCTCGATGTCTCTCAGGCGTCGGGCAAGCCGCAGCAGACGAAAGAGCTTGACCAACGCAGTGTCGCTCAGCCGAAGAACTGCATTCGTCCTTTGGTTAGTGCTTCCCGACAACAGAACCCCAACGCCGTCGTCGAGCAGGAAATCCTCCAGACCTTCGGGTCGCGGCGCGTCGATGGTGTGGCTGACGCTCAGCGCATGCAGCAATGCGAGTACAGTGCGGCCGAACACGGATGCCGGTGGGGTGTCAGGGAGAGGGGCACACAGGAAGCCGATGCCGGTTTCCACAGGCGTGATGCAGTCGGCCAGGTCGGCCTCGGAGGCTATCTCACGGGCGAACTGCTCGATGTGCGCGCGCAGGCGATCGGGCTCGTCCAGTGCGGGCTCGATGTACCAGACATCGGTGATCGGATACAGACTGCCGGCCTGGATCGGAATCGACTGCAGGACGTTGTGCTCGAAATCCGGCAGTGTTTCGCCAGTGTGATCCGCGACGAGGCGCTGAATCGACTGCAACCGTTCGGTCGTGCCGGCAGGCGACACGATATGCTCCTGCAACAGGGCCGCGCGTTGTACATCGTCGGAATGGGGTTCGGCCGCTTCCGATGGGCTTGCCGTGGGAGCGTCGGTTGCAGTCGGGGGCGTGTCACCGGCATGGGGCGTCATTGCGGGTGCCGGAGGCGGTTCGGTGCTCTCCGGTTGCGACGTGGCCGGCTCCTGGGCAGGCGCAGATGGCGGTGGCGCTGGCGTCGTCCCGGCTTCGGACGGCTCACTGCTGAGGATTTCCCAGCGCCGGTCAGAATCGGTGACCTCAAAGAGCAGCGTGTCGTAGTCCATACCCAGCAGATCGGCCATCTGGCCGACCAGTTCGTCCTGGACACGCTGCACGTTGAAGCTGCCTGCCGCGCTGTCGAAAAGGGCCAGCACGTCCTGGAACAGCGACGGGAAATCAAGATGGGATTGGGCTTGGCGACGCCGGGCCGACCAGACCCTGTCGGCGGCGCGCCGCAGGCTGGTCAACTGCTCGACCTGACGCCGGCCCAAGCCGGCGTACAGCACGGTCGGGATAGCCGGCAGCAGATACTGGATGGCCTCTTGCATCCGACTGATGTGGGGCTGCGGGACGGGATAGCCGTCCGCCTTGAGACGGCGCGCCAGCTCGGACTGCGACAACTCCTTGCCGGTCTCCTGTTCGTACAGTTCCCGAGCCTTCTGTACCCCCAAGGCGCGCTCGATGAAGGACAGGCCGCCGTGCAGCTCGTTTTCCGCGAGGTGGCCGGTCAGCGCGATGATCTCTCCGCGTTCCGGCCACGGCCGGAACTGGCAGGCGATGCGGAAGAAGCGCTCGTCCCGCGTCTCGCTCCACAGCTCGCGCAGGATCGCAAGACGGGTGTTGCCCCCGTTCCGGATAATGTAATGATCCGCGCCCGGACGCCGGGTGATGGGCGGAGGCGCGTCGAGCCCGCGCTCCCTGATTGAGGCTTTGATGTCGTCGTAGAGCGGATTGCGCGTCAAACGAGGATCGAGCTCGTAAGGCCGTAGCTCATCGAGCGTCACGATCATGGGGGTGTCCGCGATCGGGTCGCTCAAGCCGCTCGCGACGGGGCCGTCGCGGGTGAATCCATCGCTCAGGAGCTTGTTCGCAACGTCCTGGGGGGAGATGTCAGGCATGGCCATCTCCTTCCTGCGTAGGTAGCCCCGAGGCATCGCGCTGGGCTCGCCGCAGCATGGCGCGGGCGTTGAGTCCCGCACGGTGGTCGCTGGCGGTGGCGCTGGTGAAGATCGGCGGCAATCCCGGCCGGGTGAACTTGAGGTGTCCGCCAGGGGTGCGCACGACCTCCCAGCCTTCGCTCAGGGCATATTCGATCAGCGGCAGCAGCCGCTTATGGCCGCGGGCCAGATCATGTGCGTTCGACATCGATGATCCTCCCGCCGGTCTTGCCGGTGACCGCCGTGAACCGGTCCTGCCACTGGGGGCACAGTTCATTTGCCAGGTTGCGCACGATTTCCAGAGCGGCCGCGGTCTGGCGCCCGGAGGGCCGTCGATGCTCGACGCGATGAACAGGCAGGCCTTGGGTAGCCGCGCGCGGAAACGCCTCGATCGCAGGGATTTCTGTGTCCAGCACATGGACACTGGACTGCTCCTGAAATATCTGGCGCAACGTCTGCTGGATCAGGCGCGCGTTCGACGACACAGCCGGAACGCGGTTGATCAGCAACTGCAACGCAGGCGGCTCGATCCCCAGTCTGCGGTACGGTGCGATGTCCTCGACGAGCTGCAGGGTTCCGCGCCGCAGCTCGCGGGCTGCGAGGATCTCCGGCGTGACCGGGGACACCGCCTGGTGCGACGCCAGCAGCGCCATTTCCAGGAGCACGCTGCGCGCGCCCTGGGTGTCTATGACCACCAGATCGTAGTGCGGCTGGAAGGTCGGCATCAGGTTGTGCAGCCGAAGGCGCCCATCCGGGGCGTGCAACAGCAAGGTGTTGAGCTGGCGATGCTGGTCGTTGGACAGCACCAGATCCAGGTTGTCGATGGTGGTGTGCGATACCAGGCGTGCCAGGTCGCGCTCATTGGAGGCCAGCAGCTCGTAGATGCCCTCCGATGCGCGATGCGTCAGCTCGTAGTAGGACGACAAGGTGGGCTGCATGTCCAGGTCGAGCAGCAGCACGCGCAGGCCAGCGTCGGCGATGAACGCGCCGAGGTTTGCCGCAATGGTTGTCTTGCCAACGCCGCCTTTGGTAGAAATGATCGATACAACTTGCATGGATTTCTCCGTCTGAGGATGGGAAATTTGACGGGAGCAGCTCAACGCGGACTGTTCAGTCGGTTGGCGACCCATTCCTCAATTTCGACGGAATCCCATCTGACGGCGCGGACCCCGATACGATGCTGCTTCGGAAACTTGCCTTGCCGCATCAGGTTGTAGATATGCGCTCTTTTGAAGCCAGCTTTAGCCTCGACCTCATGAAGCCGCAGCATGCGACGTTCGCTCGTGGAAGGCGTGACAGATTCGGGAACGTGAGACATGAGGTCCTCCTTAGCGCGCCTTGGCGTTTGTTGGCGTGACCTCTATTCAATAGACATGGATGAAGAAAGACATTGCAAATGCAATATCCGCGATTGCACCTGCAAGGTGGACAACCTCAAGCGACTGCGTTAGAGCTTCCCAGCTTCTTGCGCGCACTGGAAAACTTGCCGTTCAGAGTGCGCTCGGTGATTCCCATGGTGCCGCTGCGATGCGCGACCAACGCATTGACGACAGCTTCCTGGGTTTTGAAGCAGGAGTAAGGGATGCCGGAAGGGGAATGTCCAAGCATCAGTTCGAGCATGCTGCCGATGATGTGCAGATACGTGGTTTCCGCGCGATCAGTGAGAGAACACTGGCTGGAAGCTGAGACTGTCCCGGATATCCTGAGCAATTCTTCGTAACGATCCTTTAGCTCCAGCAGTTCACGACGAGAGAACTCAAGCTCCGTTTTCAAGGCTCGTCGCTCCACTAACATGGCCTGACCAGCTTCCAGCGTGATGACTGGATGAGCGATACGCTCGCTGCGACTAAAAAGGAAAGCAGGTCGATGCTCCGGATAGTGGGTCTGCATCCATCGTTTGAGATCAACGTGACGGACAGTCAGTTCATGAGAATCAAGCAGTGATTCATCGTTCAATGTGATGCCGTCTTTACCGTAGGGGAGCTCGCCATTGAGGATGGCATCATAGATGCGCTCAGTGCAGAGCCGTAATTCACACCACCGGGGGCAATCGAGCGTCTCCGGTAGGTTTCTCGGAAATGAGATGGAGGGCAAGATTTCTTGCGAATAGCGCCACAAGCCTGCCCAACGTATGGCGGCTTCGATCGGCCGATAGAACACCTTTGAAATTGGCTGACCTTCACGCATGGCTCCATCTCCTTGCGGGAGTGCTACATCACCGACTCCTGTGCCGCCGATCGACCCTTGGGGCGCGGCGTATCGTTGTTGTTTGATTGCCCTGGGCACACGTCAATGGGGTGGCCGCAGCATGTTGACCACATGCTCTAGAAGTAGCCTTTACTCGCTCGATATGTGAAAATCGTACTGGCCTACTTGTCGAGCGGCGGGGAGCTGCAACTAGACTTTCCTGCCCACGTTATCAGCGTCATAGGCCTTGGTTTTTTCATCAAGACCCATTTCGCATCATGTGTTTTATCGATGGTCTAACGGGGCGACATTGGCGCCGTGCCGGTGCCTTTGCGATGGGTTTTGTGCAGGAAGAGAGGCTGGTGAGACCTTCTCAGTATCCTGATAGACCAACATAGCAACTGATCGTCTTGTGCTGTGTCGTGTGTGGTCTGCGGTGCAGGAGAACGAGGGGAGGTTCGGTTGGCACGCATGCCTTCTGCTGTGAGCACCTCAGTAGGAGGTCAGGCGGAAAACAGAAGGATGGATGGTGCTGGAAGTGCGCAGACCTTGGTGGAAGAAGTTCGTTGACGACGTTCAACAATGAGGCTAGAATTAAGGCCTTCGTTGAGCCTCAAGACGAAGAAAAGAGTTGGAAAACATGAACTTAGCGCTTAAGTGCTAGTCTCGTTTCCCGCTCCAGATTCCGAAAACCCGGCCCGACAAGGCCGGGTTTTTTTATTTTCGGCTATACTGCCAAGCCTCGTTCTGAACCTGCCAAGGACCGGAGGCGCAAGGTGAAAGTCCACTCCCTGTATCTGTACCCCGTTAAATCTCTCGCCGGCATTGAGGTCGACGCCTTCACCATGGACGAATTCGGTCCGGCCGGAGACCGGCGCTGGATGCTGGTTGATGACGAGGGGCGCTTCGTCACCCAGCGCAAGTTCCCGCAATTGGCCCTGGTCAAACCCCGGATTGATGGGGTGCGGGTGTCGGTTGATGTTCCCGGGGAAGGGGTGTTTCTGCTACAGCCTGCGGCGGAGCGTATCCATGTCCAGGTCTGGCGGGATCAGGTGGAGGCGGTATCGGGCCCGGTGGCGGCCAGTGCGGCGATCAGTCGCTTCTGCGGCCAGTCATTCCGCTTTGTGTACATGCCGGATGACAGTGTTCGGCGGATCGATCCGGCCTATGTGCCGGAGACCCGCCGGGTAGGGTTTGCCGACGGTTTTCCTTTTCTGATCACCAATCAGGCTTCCCTGGACGAGCTGAACTCCCGACTTGAGCAGCCGGTCACCATGACCCGGTTCCGGCCCAACATCGTGGTGGACGGCGCACCGGCCTGGACGGAAGATACTTGGCGAACCCTGCGGGTGGGGGGGCATCGGTTCGAGCTGGTCAAGTACTGTTCCCGGTGCGTCATGACGACGGTGGACCCGGCCACGGGAACCAAGAGCCCGGATGTTCAGCCGTTGCGCACCCTGACCCAGTACCGAAAGATGGAAGGTGGCGTTATCTTCGGAATGAACGCCATCCATAGCGGACCCGGCACCGTCCGGGTCGGCGATCCTGTTGTCTTGACCCATTCGGAGAGTGATTGACCGTGCCTTTGCTGACCCTCGACTCGATTTCCCTTGCCTACGGCATGCACCCGTTGCTGGAGAACGCGTCGCTTGCCATTGAACCCGGTGAGCGGGTGTGTTTGCTGGGGCGCAACGGGGAGGGTAAATCCACCCTGCTCAAAATCGTCAGCGGTGAGGTCACTCCCGACGGTGGGTTGGTGCGCCTGGAACCCGGCGCGGTTCTGTCGGTACTGCCCCAGAACCTGCCCACCGACGATGACCGCACGGCCTACGACGTGGTGGCCAGCGCCTTCCCTGAAACCGGTGCGTTGCTGGCCGAGTTTCATCGCCTGTCCCAACAGGTGGATCACGGCAGCCTGGAGCGTCTCACGGCGGTGCAGGAGCGTCTCGAAGCGCTTGACGGCTGGCGGCTCGACCAGAAGGTCACCACCATTCTTGGGCAGTACGGCCTCAAGCCTGAGCAGCGCCTGAATACCCTGTCCGGCGGCTGGCAGCGACGGGTGCTGCTGGCCCGGGCCCTGGTTTCGGAGCCGGACATCCTGTTGCTCGACGAACCCACCAACCACCTGGATGTGCCGGCCATTGCCTGGCTGGAAGACGCCCTGTCCCAATTCCGGGGGGCGATCCTGTTCGTCAGTCACGATCGGGCGTTTATCCGCCGAACAGCGACCCGCATCGTCGAACTCGACCGGGGTAAATTGACAAGTTTTTCATCTGGTTATGACAAGTATCTCGAACTGAAGGAAAAACTTCTGGCGGACGAGGAGCGCCAGAACGAACTGTTCGACAAGAAGCTCAGGCAGGAAGAAGCCTGGATTCGCCAGGGCATCAAGGCCCGCCGCACCCGTAACATGGGGCGCGTCCGCGCGCTCAAGGCTCTGCGGGAAGAGCACCGGCAACGGCGCTTACGGGAGGGGGCCGCCAGTTTCGCGGTGGAAGAAGCGGCGCGCTCCGGCAAGCTGGTGGCGGAAGCCCATCAGGCCGCTTTTTCCTATCCGGATGGCCGGGAGGTGATCCGGGATCTGGAGCTGACCATTCTCCGCGGCGACAAAATCGGTCTGGTGGGCGAGAACGGCACCGGCAAGACCACGCTGGTGCGCCTGTTGCTGGGCGACCTCAAGGCAACCCGCGGCACGGTGCGCCAGGGGACTCGGCTGGAGGTCGCGTACTTCGACCAGCTCAGGGGGGAGCTGGATCTGGAGCGCAATGCCCTGGACAACCTGTCCGAGGGTCGTGAATTCATCGACATCAACGGCCAGCGCAAGCATGTGTTGGGTTACCTGCAAGAATTTCTGTTCACCCCGGAGCGTGCCCGGTCCCCGGTTAAGGTGTTTTCCGGTGGAGAGCGGGCGCGCCTGCTGCTGGCCAAACTGTTCAGCAAGCCCGCCAATGTCCTGGTTCTGGACGAACCCACCAACGATCTGGACGTGGAAACCCTGGAGCTGCTGGAAGACCAGTTGGTGGCGTTTCAGGGAACGGTGATCGTCATCAGCCACGATCGCGAGTTTTTGGACAACGTGGCCACGGACATCCTGTTTCTGGACGGCTCCGGCCACGTGCGCCAGTATGTCGGAGGCTATTCCGACTGGCGTCGCCAGGGTGGCCGTTTCCTCTCGGAGCTGGCGGGCAGCCGGCCGGATCGGCAGGACGGTGCCGCCGCGGCCGCAAAGTCGGAGTCCCCCCGGCCAAAAGCGGAGCCGGAGAGGCCCCGGGCCAAATCCGCCAAGCTCAGTTACAAGCTGAAACTGGAACTGGAGCAGCTTCCGGCGAAAATTGAGACCCTTGAACGGCAAGTGGCGGCCTTGCAGGATACAATCTCCAGCTCCGGGTTTTACTCAGGCGCGCCCGGGGAGGTCGCATCGACCCTGCAGCAGCTGGCCGACACGGAGGCGCAGCTGGAAGCGGCAATCGAGCGGTGGATGGAGCTGGAAGAACAGGCGGGGCAATGAACGTCCAGTACGAATTTCGCTTCGAGGATGGTCGCCGGATTCGTTTTCGGGTAACCGATCAGCCTCGCGTTCCCGAGACTTCGCTACCGGCCTGGACGCGGTTGGAACACTGCCAATGCAGCAACTGTCCCCTGACGACCGAACAGGCGTCCTATTGCCCGGCCGCCGTTGAAATCCTGCCGGTGGTGGAGGCGTTCCGGGCCGAGGATGCCTATCAAAAGGTAGGGGTCCGGGTTGCCGACGAACGGCGCCAATACGGCAAACAGACGACCCTGGAGGAGGCCCTCCGTGCCCTGCTGGGACTGAAAATGGCCACCAGCGGTTGTCCGGTGCTCGGGGAACTTAAGTCCATGGCGGTGCACCATCTGCCGTTTGCCAGCAGCGACGAGTTCATCATGCGTACCGTGTCCCACTACTTGCTGGAGCAGTATTTTGCCAAGCGGAACCATCAGGAGCCGGACTGGGAGCTGAAGGGTTTGGTGGCGAGAAATCAGCGGTTGCAGCTGGTGAACCAGGCGCTGTGGCAGCGTATCCATGCCGTGTGCCAGGGCGACAGCAACCTCAAGGCGCTGCTCAATTTCTTCTCGATGGCGTCGAGTGTAAGTTTTTCTCTGGAAGCGCAGCTGCGGAAACTGGAGGCGCGGATGAAAGGGGAGGGGGCCTGAGGTGCCAGGCCCCCAAACCGTGCGGGATCAGTGAATCCGGACCGCCAGCACGTCACACTCGGTGCCGTGCAGAACTCCGTTGGCGGTGGAGCCCAGCAGCAGTTGGAAGCCCTTCCGGCCATGGCTTCCGACAATGATCAGGTCAACGCCCTGTTCCTGGGCGATGCGGTGAATTTCGGATTCCGGTCGCCCAACGGTCACGATCTGATGCTCCTTGGCCACGCCGTACTGCTCTCCATATTTGCCCAATTGCTCCTTGGCAGCCTTGTCGAGCTGGTCCTGAAGTTCCGTGAGGTCCATGGGGATATCGCCCCCATAGGCGTAACCCACGGGCTCCACCACGTGCACCAGCAGCAGTTCGGCGCCGTGGGTATCCCTCAGGGTTTTGGCCTTATCCAGGACCTGAGGCGCTTCTTCCGTCAGGTCGATGGCGACCAGCATCTTTTTGTAGGCGGACATCGCATTACTCCTTCGCGTCAAACGTCTTTGGGAAATAGTAGTCCAAATTTAACCGAAAGAGTGTAGCGGCAAACTGATAGGTATCAATACATGCATCGGAAAAAGGACGGGGTGGCATCGGTGCCCCCCGTCCCCGGGCGACCGTCAGTGGCTGTTCTGAAGCAGTTCGATGGCGCTGCCCAGGCTGCTCAGGATAGCCTTGGAGTAACGGTCGATCACGAAACCGACGTTGTTTTCGTTGTAGTTGATGTAAGAGCCGCGGATAAACTGCCACTTGGAACTAATGTCGTCCAGCAGCGCCCGCAACTCGCCCTCGGCGGGGCCTTGCCTGACCTGCTCCAGCAGGGCGTCGAATTCCCGTGCCTGGGCATCCAGTGGCGTTTCCGTGGCCGATCCCTGAAAGGTCTGGGTCACGGACGAGTTGGTGCGCACCGCGTACTTGGCCATCATCTGCGCCATTTTCACCGCTGCCATGCGGGCCGCCTCCACCCGGGGGTTGGTCTGGGTCTGGGAGCTTTCCTGCGCCTCCAGATACAGCTCGGTGGCCATGTTGTTCATGGCCAGGGCCTGGTTGGCCATGTCGGAGACCAGGCGCAGGTCGGGATATCCCTGGGTCCGGACATCGTTGATGTTGTCGCGCATGAGCCCCTTGAACTTCTCGAATTCCTGGCTGAGCGTGCTCAGCTGGTCCTTGGACAGGACCTCGTCGGTGCTCTGGGTGAGACGGTTCATGGCATCGTTGGCCGAGTTGATACCCGCCACGATTTCATTCAAGGTGTCGGTGGTGCCGGTGCCGCTGAACCG
>MDSZ01168783.1_pt1 | contig 21353 bp, 18 predicted proteins | sample 811201 | NCBI WGS metagenome assembly MDSZ01 (sample SAMN05326647, study PRJNA326480) | marine metagenome | isolation source: seawater | place: Indian Ocean: North | collected 2010 | reverse complement strand
TAACTGCTGAAAGCATCTAAGCGGGAAACTCACCTCAAAACTAGTTCTTCCCATAGAGCCGTGGTAGACCACCACGTTGATAGGCTGGGTGTGGAAGCGTAGCAATACGTGGAGCTGACCAGTACTAATAGCTCAATTGGCTTAATTTATGCACTGAAAAAAATTTTTATTTATTAAATTTCTAAGATCTATATACTTAATAACATTGTTGAAATGCTTGGTGGGAAATCAGCGTGAAATTCGCTGGCTGTACCTGCAACCGTAAAGTCGGAGCGCCACCCAACAAAGTCCTTTGTCGAATGATGGCCAGGAAAAGTCTAGTTCTACTATGAAAAATTAGCAGAGGCATAAGATAGAGGAAAAAATGCTAAAGCTAATTTATGCTTTTATAATATTTTTTGTTTTAAATAATTCGATTGCAGATAATTTTAAGCAAAATGATTGTGTTTGGGACAATAAAAACAATATTCCATGCTTAGAGATTAAAGGACATATCTCAAATAATTCTAAATTTTCAAAATCTGGGATCAATAAAACAGTTATTACAAGAAAACAAATAGAGGAAAGTGGAGCAATTGATTTAATAGATATATTAAAATCTTCACCAGATATTAACATTACACAGTCGGGACCAAAGGGTCAGCAGGCCTCAATTTTTATGAGAGGCACAGGTTCCAATCATACATTGGTCATGATAAATGGAATACCTATAAACGATCAATCAACAACACAAGGACTTCATGATTTTGGTGTAGATTTTTTACAGACAATTCAGCAAATTGAAGTTTATCCAGGTTCGAGCGCGACCCTTTTTGGGACTAACGCAATAGGAGGCGCAATAAACATTATTTTAACAGGAGATTATGAAGATTCATATTCATTAGCATTGGATAAGGATAACAATTATGAATTGTATGGAAATAAAACTTATATATATGACAATTCATCATTAAATTTAAAACTTGGAAGTGTTAGACATGAAACAATTAGCGCAAGAGGAAGTTCCGATGATGAAAAAGATAAATTACTAAATTATTCAACTAATATAAATTATGAAAATTATCTGAATTTCGATAAAAGATTTTTCAATAATTTATATCTAAGGCAAACAATTGCGGAATATGATAATTCCAATTCGAACCAATCTGGATATGAAGGTGATAATAGAATGGGAAATCTTCAGATTGGTTTAGAAAAAATGTCTCAACTTAGTAATCATAAATATATTTTATATTATAATATTTATGACAGAGAATACGATGAGAGGGGTACAATTGATAGTTATGAAAGCGAAGTTGTAGGATTAAAGTATGATTTGTCTAAAACAATTAATAATGAAACCTCTTTTGGAGCTGGAACTGAGTATAAATATGATTGGGGATACTTTGATAACAACGGCTCTTATCAAGCTACTACCAAAGGTCATTCAGATAATTTTTCAGTGTATGGTAATATTGGCCAGAATATAAAAGAAAATTTAAACATTTCGTTTTTTGCAAGAAATGATAATCATAAATATACAGGTGATAATAGATCCTATAAAATTAATTTAGATCAAAAGTTAGGTGATTCAAATGTAGGAATTTCCTACATGAAAGGCCTAAGAAATCCAACATTATATGAACTATTTGGAACTGACAATTTCGGCTATTCTGGAAATCGAAACCTAAAACCTGAAAAAAGTAATACATTTGATATATATACAAATTTAAAAATTAATAATTATTCTAGTTTAAACATTAGAGGTTTTAGATCCAATATAAAAAATAATATTGAATATATTAATAATAAATATCAAAATGATTCAGACAATATTGATTTAAATCAATCAGGGATAAATACAAATATTTTATTAAATAGTAATAATTATAATTTAAAAATGTTTGCATCATTTTTGTCGTCAAAAAAAGAAAACGGATCTGATCAGTTAAGAAGACCGGAAAAAAACTATGGATTACAATTTACAAAAAAAATTAATAACTCTCTGATGAATGATTATAATTTTAACTTACAATATAATCATTATGGCAAACATTTTGATACACATTCATCAAACTTTAGTACAATAGAAATGGATGGTACAGATATTGTTGACATCAAAATAGAAAAAAAAATTAATAATTTAAATTATTTTCTAAAGATTACTAATTTATTAGGCGAAAATTATCAAAGACCACACGGATACAATCAAGATCAAAGACTTCTTAAATTTGGATTAAAGTATTAATTTCTTGTTTTAAAAATGTTCGGTGATAAGATTAGTTCATGTATTACCTTAAAGTAGGCATTGCAATATTAATTCTCTTATTTAGTAGTAGATTTATTCCACATCCACCTAATTTTACTAGTTTAATTGCTTTGAGTTTTTATGTCCCGGCTTTTTTTGGATTTAAATTTATATCACTTGTTCTTGTAGCTTTTTTGTTTTCGGATTTAATAATTGGATTACATCAAACAGTTTTTTACACTTGGGGAAGTGTAATATTGATTGGAGTTATCTCAATTTACTTTAATAAATCAATTTTATTTAGATTAAGTGGGGCTTTGATTGGAGCAATCATTTTTTTTATTACCACAAACTTTGGAGTATGGTCCTTAGGTTCTTATGGATATACCCTAGAGGGTCTTATAATGTGTTATATTATGGCTCTACCTTTTTTTGGATACACAGCAATATCCACATTTATATTTTCAGCTATAATAGAAATTGTCTACAAGTTTTATAAAAATCAACCAAAAAAAATATTAGATTAAAGTCAATTTTAAATTTTATAATTATTTAAATAAGCAATTTTATCATTTTTTCCATTTCAAAATCAGCATATTCCCAAAATTTATTAATAAAATTTTCATTATCAATGTTTGTTCTCTCAATTTTTGTGTATTTTTTCCATCCATAAGTTTTAAAATTGAAGTTCTTAAAGTCTATGTTTGACTTTTGAAAAGCAAAGCCATCTAGGTCTTTGTCATCAATCTCATTAATTGGTTTATCTTTAGAAATAGAAAAAGATAATTTTTTTTGAAAATCATTGTAATTATTTTCATCAATAAATTTTAAATTTTCATATTTTAACTCTTTACATATTTCATCAAATCCATGATTTTTTAAAATTTCTATATGATGGTTTGTTACACATTTAAGTTCTGAACCAACTTTTGCACCTTCTTGTCTAAAATTGTGCTGGTGTTTACCTGTAAGATTTTTAAATTTTAATTTATCCCATATTTTCTCTGACTCTTTCTTGTTAATCCGCAGCCCAAGATCAGTGGATACTTTAATTATTGTCTCTATCGGTTTAGTGATTATGTCTTCCCATTTAGTAATACAGAAATTCCTTTTGTAACTTAACAATTCTTCAAAATTTATTTTCATTGGAGTAATCATAGCATTAAAAATTTTCATATTTGATAGTTTTGAAATGGCTAATTTTTCTCTTATTAAATTTGTTTCATTTACTGACAAATGTCCAAAAAAATTTTGTAGATACTCACTAGTCAAAGCATTTATTGAATGGCAAGCTGAATTAATTGTTCCTAAAGGGTTTCTTATAGAGGCAAATTTTAAATTTTTTTCCATCCATGGTTCGTATGGTCCATGACTATGTGGAATAAAATGATAATCTAAAAAATTAATAGGTAAAGCAATTATTAATGTTAGATCTCCTTCGCCTTTAATGCCTATATACTTTCTTATGCATACATATTTATTTTCTTTACTCTCAATCCAATTTGGTCCACCTAATAATGACTGAAAATTTTTATTAAAAATTATTTGATCTTTAGAAAAATTTTCTTCCAGAAAAGAAATAATCTTTTCGGCAAAATAAAAATCAAATTTATTAATTTTTGACCTAAAATCTTCTTCTGCTTTGCTAAATTTAATATTTTTTAAAATTAGAATCTCTGTAATTATTGAAATCAAAAGTGTAAAACCTGTCCTTGGATACCCAATTACAACTGGTCGTTCATAATTACTATAATCTTTTGAAATTAGTTTCTTAAATATATTGAAGATTGACATATTAAAATAAAGTTAATTTATTTACATAAAAAATTTATTATTCTTTTCTTTATTTTATACTTAAAATCATTTTTTAATATTTTATACTTAATTTCATCCAAACTTTTTGCTTTTAAAAATAAACCTAAGTATTTTGAAATTTTTTTAACATCAATATCAAATGGCATAGCAAAGATTTCATTATTAAAATAAACAATGTTATGATCATAAAAATTATCTTGAATCGTTATTTGTACGTTTTTAGGTCTATCATCAAAAATCTTTATATTTTTATCGTTTAAAATATTTAATTTAGTTGGTGGTCCAGCTTGTTCATGATCATATCCATAAAAATCACAGTATTTTTTATAATATTGGTCTTCAAATATTAGAGGATAATTCTCTTTAATAAATTTAGAACCTTCTCCTATTTTTGCTTTAAAGTATGTATTGGATGATTTGAATGAAGTTTTTATTGTTTCGTAAATATTTTGATTTTCTGTAAAATCCAAAATTTTTTCATGAATTGATTGTTTTTTCTCTTTAGATGCTATTTCGACTAAGTTTTCGAAAGATAAAGTTATAAAATTATCAAGGTGACTCCAAGCAGTATAATCATAGAGACTTTTGAAAAAATCTTCATAAAATTTGTTTTCATAAACAAATTCAATTTGATTTTTTTGATTTTGAAATGTTATATTGGAAAATGAAGTATTATCATCCTTAAAACTATAATTTAAATATGAATAAAAAATATCCGCAGGATGCCTACAATTTACTATCCCTAGGCTGCTTTTAATTGGCAATAATCTTCCTCCGTATGGTGAATCTTTGTCAAGATTATAAAAAAATTTTTTGAAAGATGTATGAAATGTATTCGTTAGAGAATAATAGCCTGAATCTTCTGAGCATATGTCAATTTTCCCTTTATAATATAAATTTGAATTTTGTAAAATTTTGACTAAAAAATGGGTTCCGCTTTTTGCTGGAGAAACTAATAAAATTTTTTTTTTAGAAGTAGGCATATGAAAATTTTATCTTATAAAAAATAATTTATAAATTAAAAAAAGTATTATTATGATTGATTATTTTCAAAAATTTAAACATAAATTGTTTTTAGTAAAAAATAAATCAAATAGATCATCTAAATTTAAATATAACTACTTAAATAAAAAGTTTATTATATTTGGCGGTGGTACAGGTTTTGGATACGAAATAGCAAAACATATATTTAGACATGGAGGAAATATTATTTTAATAAGCAAAAATAAAGAAAAATTAAAGAAGGCAAGAAATAATATTTTATTAAATAAAAAATATAAAAATAATATTTTCATTTATAATTTTAACCTTTTAAACTTTGAAAATTATTCAATACTTTTTAAAAAATTAAAAAAAAAATTCAAAAGTATAGATTTCATATTTCAGTGTGCTGCTCTTCCAGAAAAAAATAATTATTTTCCACTACTAACATCAACAAATAAGTACATGAAAAATTCTATAAAATTAAATTTTTTATCAAATGTCTATTTGTTTAGAAATTTTATAAAATTTTTTGAAATTAAAAAAAAAACAAGATTTGTTTTTTTTACGTCTAGAGCTGGTTGGTCAAATAAAAAAGGACACGGCGTATACAATTTAACAAAATCTAGTTTAAATAGTTTTGTTTCTTCTTTATCAGAAGAATTGAGATATTATAAAAAATATAAAAATTTAGAAGTTATATGTTTAGAACCTGGTGAAGCCAAAACCGAAATGAATAAAGGTTCCAAAGATAATACGAACAAAATTCTAAAAGTTATTATACTTTTAATAAATTCTAAAAAAAATTTAAATGGACTTTTTATAAATAGGGAATTGACAAGTTTGACTTACTTAAATACAAAAAAAATAAGTATTCATGATTGATTGTTTTATAACCCATGTGTGGAGACAAAGTCCACAATGGACAGATTTTGAAAATTTTTTGTATAAAGACAATATTATAGAGTGGAGAAATTTTAGTTTGCCATGGCATGATCCAGCTTTAAAAGTAAGTTCTGGAATAGGAAAGAAATTATTAATGGACAATCTAACACACCAAATAACTCCTACTGATCTATTTTTCTTATTAGAAAGTTTGTATGAGAAACAAAGTAATCATTATTGGTTAGATTTTCAAACAGATGTAGCGAAAAAAAATAATATTCCAATAGTTGTTGTTCCAGATAATGACACTATTGATATTGATATTAAATTTGATTTTGATTATATAAGAATTAAAAATAATTACGATAGCTTGCATCAAACTGTGAAAAAATTGAATTTAAATAAGTAAATGGCTACAAGTAACAAATCATCAGAAGTTTTACTGCTACTAAAGAAGCAAGGAATATTTTCTAAAGCCTTGCAGGTAGAGGCGAAAGCAGTTCAACCAAACTTAAAAAAAATATTTAATGAAAACAATAATAATTTAAGAGAGAAGTTTTATGATATTGTTAAACAACACTTAATTAAAAATAATATTGAAATAATAATTTGCTCAAATGAATTTTATAGCAATCTAAAAATAAGAGATTTAAATAATAAAATTTTACATATTAATGATAACTTAGAGATTGATAATCAAATATCTTCTTTCAAATTAAATTTGAAAGTTGATAAATTATTAAATAAAAAAATATTTGTCTGTGTTCAAGACTATTACATAAGAGAAAAAGTAATTAAATATTTGCAATCAAAAGAAATAGAAGTAGAAAATATCGTAGATTTCATAAAAAATAATGCAAAATTTTTTAATCGAGAAAGTTTTTTTCCACTAGAAAAAAATATCTATCCAATCGAAGTTCCAGAAATTAAGACAAAGGAAAACATTGATATTTTGTTGTTAGACTGTCCTTCAAGAAACTTGTCTTTGATGCCAAATGGACTTGGATATGTTTATAATGTCTTTAAGCAAAGCAATTTTAATTTTGACATAATAGATTTGGATATTATTTCGTATCACAGATTTCACATGAGAAGAATTTATGATGAAGGTGGAATAATCGAATTAAATAATAATAAGTTTCCAGAAGATCCTTGGAGAGCAGAACATTATGACTTTTGGACAGAAAAGGATTTAGACATAAAAAAAAATTCTAACCTTTCTGATCTTGAAAATTATATTAACGCTCAATATGAAAAGCTTCCAATAATAAAATTTTTAGAGCCAATATTAAATGAGACTATTGAAGAAATAAAAAAGAAAAAACCAAAAATTGTTGGTTTATCAGTACAAGGCTGTAATACACCCTTCTCAAAAATACTAGTTAAAAAAATTAAAGAATTTGACAAAGACATAATAATTTTAGTAGGTGGATTTAGCTGCTACAATGCAGATATTGGGTTAAAAGCTTTTCCTGATGCAGATTACATGTGTATTGGTGAAGCAGACTTAACCGTTGGACCTTTAGTTAAAAAACTTTTAGCAGGCGAAAGACCTTATAATTTAGCGGGAGTTTTATCAAAATTTGATAAACCCGATTATCACAAAAATTTTGTTCAGGCTCCAATGATCCATGACTTAGACAGAATTGAGCCTCCAAAATATGAATGGACAGAGTTATCTGTTTATAGAAATTATAATGACTATCAGTTAGTTCCAATTATCGCTAGTAGAGGTTGTCGATGGTCAAGATGTACTTTTTGTGCGGAAAGATTTTATTGGAGAATAAGGAGTGCTGAAAATTTTGTAGATGAGCTAGAATGGCTGGTTTCACAAGGAACACATCTCTATATGTTTAATGAAAGTGATTTAAATGGAATGCCAGAAAGAGTATTAGAAATTTGTGATGAAATCATAAAAAGGGGTTTAAATAAAAAAATTATTTTAACAGGACAACTAAGAATTCATAAAAAAAGCACAAAGGAGTTTTTTCAAAAACTATATTTGGCGGGATTTAGAGCTTTAAGATTTGGTGTTGATGCATTTTCAAAAAATACTCTTAAACTTCAACAAAAAGGCTATACGGTTGAAATGATAGATCAAAACTTAAAAGATTGTCATGAAGCAGGTATTTCAACAGAAGTAAATTGGGTTATTGGAGTTCCAGGTGAAACAGATGAAGATGTTGAAGAAGGTATTAATTTAATTTTGAGAAATAAGAAATACATAGGAAGGCTTGCTAATATAAATCCATTAATACTGGCCAATGGAGGTGTTTATTGGATTGATCCAGAGGAACACAACATAAAATTTACTGAGCCTAAAGAAGAACTTTATAAAAAGTATCCAAGAGTTATGCCTGCAAATGTTTGGTATAGTGAAAAACCATTTATAGATGCAAATGTAAGAAAAAGAAGATTTGAGCATATTATTGTTTCTCTATACAATAGTGGATTTCCTCTAGGAGATTGGGCCAGCAAAGTTGTAGAAAATGTTATAACTGGAAAAGATAAAAATAGATCTGTTTCAAATGAGAGCAAATCTGAGGAGTACAATTATAGTCCAGATTTTAAAAAAAGTAATGGTAGTGATAAAATTAAATTTTTTGAAATATTTAAACAAAATAAAATTTATACTTTTAAAGATCAATATTTCTCTATTCCAATTTCAAAAAATATAGACCTTAACGATATTCAGTCACTTTTAAAAGATAAAGATATTCTAAGAAATGAAAATATTGATGACTTAAAAAATAAAATTTTAGAAAATGAAAGATTTGCAAATTCTAGAGGCCAATATGAGGAAGAAGTAAAAAACAAGAAAAATATTTATAAAGTTGATTCTTTCTCAGAAGATCAGAATTTTACAAGAGATATTTTAATTTCAGATAACTCAAAATTTTATACCTTCAAATTTAAAGACGAGCTTTTTGTCGTTACTGATAAAAATAATATAGATATTAATAATCATAAACTTGAAAAAGTTATAAGAATTCACGAAAATCCAGAGCTCATATCAAATTTTGAAGGAATGAATATTGTTAGATATAAAGAATTATATTATGCAATTCCTCAAGGATTAAGAATGAATTGGTTAAAAGAAACGGATCTTTTGGACGTGCATATACTAAAGTCGTCTAATTTAGATAATCTATTTCATAAACTTGGAAAAACTAAAAAAGTTTATAAAATTTCAACCGAATTTAAGGTATTTTTGATAAAATTGAATTGGTTAATGTGGAAAATACCAGACGTTATAAAAAATAAAGGAATAAAATATTTCATTAAAAGAAGTTCATTCTTGATTTCTCAGAAAACAGATAAAATCATCAGAAACTTAATTGAAAAAGTTAAAAATTTCAAACTCAAACAAACAAAAACAATCGATAAGCAGGAATTGAATAATAATGAGAAAAAAATTATTAACAAAGTATCAAAGAAAAAAGAAACATTTATAAAAAATTTAGACAACTATAAAATTTACAAAATGGAAGAGGTTTATTTTGCATTTCCAGCTGATGAAAAAGTAAATTTTGATGAGGTTGACTATGCACTAAACGATCAAGTAATTAAAGATTACTCCATCGATGCTGTTGAAACTAAGATAATTGAAGCTAGGTAAATAACCAATAACCAAAAATGAAAAGTAGTTCTTTTTTTTCTTTTTTGTTAAGTAGTGCAAAAAATATAGACAGAATCTATTATATATCATCTTTAGATGTAAGTTTAAAATATCGTAGAACTGTGTTGGGAAATATTTGGATAGTTCTTACATATCTTATTACAATATCAATAATCTCTATTGTTTGGTCACTTGTTATGAATTCCCAAATTAAAGAGTATTTTCCAAAACTATTCATTGGATTTACAACTTTTTATTTAATTTTATCTTTCACTTCTCAATCTTCAGATATTCTTTACCAAAGATATCAAGGCATAATTTTAAGTCTTGGAATCAACTTAAATGAAGTTTTACTAAGGCATTTAATTTTTCTTTTGTTGGAATATTTACAATTTATTCCTTTTTATTTCTTAATTCTTTTTATATTTGGATTTGAAATTAATTTATATTCTCTATTATTTATTCCTGGTCTTTTACTAGTTATACTAAATGGATACTGGTTACTATTTCTGTTATCTTTAATGTGCGCAAGATTTCGAGATTTGGGACTGCTTCTTAATGCTATAATGTCAACTAGTATTCTACTAACACCAGTATTATGGGATAAAGATATGTTGGGTAGCTATGAAAAATACGTCTATCTTAACCCTTTCACAGCAATGATAGAGGCAATAAGAGATCCACTAATTGGAGTGCCTGTAAATTCAAAAATTTACATTTTATTAATTTTGTATGCTTTTGTTGGATTTAGTTTATCAGCAATATTTTATAAAATTAAACACAAGCAATTTAATTTTTGGCTTTAAGATATGTCAGTAGTTATAATTAAAAATTTGAGCCTTAATTATCCAATTTATAACTTAAGTCGAAGCTTCAGATCAGTTTTATTAAGAAAAGATAAAGGTGTAAAATTTATAAAAGCTTTGGACAATATTAGTTTGGAATTAAAGAAAGGAGACAGACTAGGTTTAATGGGTAATAATGGTAGCGGGAAAACTACTTTACTTAAAATTATTGGGGGTATTTTTCATCCTTCATCAGGAGAGATAGTAACAAATGAAAAACCTTTCTCGCTTTTTGACATTAGCATGGGATTAAATCCAGATGCCACAGGTATAGAAAATATATATTTGTTAGGTTATTTGAGAGGTTTAAAAAAGCCTGAAATTAAAAAAAGAATAGATAATATAATCGAATTTGCGGAGATCGAGTCTTTTGCCAATCTTCCCTGTAATACATATTCTGCAGGAATGAAAATAAGACTTGCCACATCTATCGCTTTAGATTTAGAGCCTAAACTTCTTTTAATTGACGAATTTTTTGGTGCTGGAGATGCAAACTTTTTAGAAAAATCTAGATTAGCTTTAACTGCAAAAGTGAAAACAATTGATACTTTAATATTTGCAAGTCATAATAGAACTTTGATAAATAATGTTTGTAATAGATTAATTAAAATTGAGAAGGGCAAAATTGTCGAAGATATAAGATTATAATTCTTCACAAATATGTCAGAAAAAAATATATACTTTATTACTGGTAATCATGGATCTTTTAAAGGTATAAAAGATTACTATCATATTTCAAAAGAAATTTTTAAAAATTATAAAATTATTAAAAAAAAAAAAATTCAAAAAAATTCGATAAACATTGTAATTGAAAATTTTAAACAAAAAGATGTTGATGAAATCATTAAATATAAAAAAAAATTTAATTCAAAAATTGTTTTAGTATTAACTGAATTTTTGAATAAAAAAGCAGAGATATATAATTGTTTTGAATTAAACAAAAATTTTTACAAGTTTATTCCTTTTCATAGATTCACTAATTTTAATATAGTTGTCACTCCATTATTATTATATTTAATTGGATTGATTTTTTATTTTAAATTTGAATATTACTTAATCTTGTTCTTACTTATAATTTTTTTATACATATTTATATTCAATCTAACAATTGCTGGATCTTATTATCATTTTAAGCAATTCATAAAAAAAATTCTTATAAAAAATATAAATTTAGATATCAAAAAATATAGAAAATTTAAAAAATATTATATTTTTTCTAATAAAAAAAAAAAAATTATACCTAGAGCACATAATATAATTAATTCAAATTTTTTTCAAAAAATTTTTATGTATAGATATTTCAAAGATAGATATCTACAGGTTAGCAAATTAATTAAATTATCAAACATGGTCTTGGTGAGTCATCCATCAATTTATAAAGATAATATGCACGTTAATAAAAATACTCATTATATATTTCCAAAGATTAAAAAATTTAAACCTAATAAACCAAAAAATAATAATAGAATTTTCAAATTTAGCGGTGATCTTACAAGTTATCGATTTTCATTTTTTCTAAAATTAAGAGAAAAGCTGTTGTTTAAATCTAATATTAAAAATTCTTATGAGATATTTTTAAGAAACATTGAATTAAAAAAAAAAAACTTTATTGATATAAATGAAAGACATAAATTCAAATACTCATTCCATCCAAAAAAAAATTATGAATGGCAATTTTCAAGTCCAATAAGATACATTGAGTCAATTAAAAAAGGAGAGATACCAATTATTTTTCAAAAATTTACTGACCCTATATCTAAAAAGCTTGCATTTTATATTAATGTTAATTCTAATAAAAATATAAAAAAATTTTTTTTACAAGAAAATTTAAATATTAAATTGCTAAAAAAAAATATAATTTTTTATAATTCGAAAGTAAAAAAAAATAATATTAAAATATTAAAAAAAATAAAAAATCTAGAGGCACAAATTGGAAAATAATATTAAATTTACTTTATTAGTGCTTGTTTTAAATGAAATAGATGGTTTAAAAAATATTATTCCAAAAATTAATCATGATTTATTCAATAGTATCATTTTTGTAGATGGTGGTTCTACAGACGGATCTAAAGAATGGTTGCGTGAAAAAAATTACACAGTCATTGAGCAAATTAATCCAGGTCTTGGTAATGCTTACTTAGATGGTTTAAAAAGTACACATGATGAATATATATTAACTTTTAGTCCAGATGGTAACTCAGATCCTGTAAGATTAGATGAGATGGTAAATTCAATTAAAAAAAATCCAAATATTGATATACTTATCTGTTCGAGGTATTTGGAATGGGCAAAAAGTCATGACGATAGTTTCATAACAGGTATTGGTAATTGGGTATTTACAAGAACTTTTAACCTTTTATATAAACAGAAAATTTCTGATTATTTGGTTTTATATAGGGTATTTAAAAGATCTTTAGTGGATGAGTTAAATGTAAATGAACTTTCAATTGCTTGGCAAAGTCAACTAATTTGCAAAGCTGCTAAAGCAGGAAAAATTATCAGTGAAATTCCAGGAACTGAGCCAAAAAGGATAGGAGGAAAAACAAAAGTTTCTATAATTGGAAACGGGTTTGCTGAGTTATTTATGATTTTTAAAGAATATTTTAATAGATAAAATTTATTGAACTTATTGTGCCTTTTCTAGGATTGTAATTTATTAGCGCCTTTTTTAGTTTATTTTTAATTTTTAGTTTTAAATTACTGTTATCTATTTTTTTAAAATCAACTATTTCAAATACAAATTTATATGAAGAGTAATTAAGGTTTATATCTTCTTTTTTAAATATTATATTGTGATTGTTACTTTCTTTAACAGATAGTAAAGCAAATTCTCCATTTTTTTTTAATCCGTAAAGAGTTGCCTTAATTTTAAGATGTTTCGATATATCAAATATTTCTATAGCTTTAGGATTAATTTCTTCATCAAAATTAAATATTAATTTGCTATTGTTTTTTATTCTAAAATTAAATTCTTTTATCTCATTAAAGCTTTCATTTTCATATTTTTCAAAAACGTTTTTAGGCGTATACTCAAAACTTGAATTGTACGAATTTATATTTTGATAAGAATATATTTTATCAATTTTATCTTTCGATATTATTTCAATGGTACTAATAATTTCTTCTTCAAAAAAAATCTGAGTAAAATAATTAGTATTCCATGGTCCAATGAATGAGTTAAAATCCCGATTTTTACCATTTATTTTTATAATCAATGAGTCAATACTCGATCTTAAGTTTAAATTTTTAAACTTTATCCCTAATCCATTATATTTTTCATAATTATTTAAAATAATTTTATAACAAACTTTATTTTGACATATCTTTTCTTCATATTGGAACTCACCTTTATTAATACCAATTATTTCAGCTATACTTTCCCATTGACCATTATAAATTTTTTTATAGAGCAAATTAGGGCCTTTTTGCGTTGATAGTGCCTTATCAGAAACTATATTTTTAAATTTATCTTTTCCACTCCAAAAATAAACATTGTCATATTTTTTCATTACATCTTTAATACTAATTTTATTATATTTTTGAGTAAAAACATTTTCAGTTTTGCTAAAATTATAGTTAAACTCATTATTAGGAATTTCATTTAATATTTCATTTAAATGTAATCTCCTTTCATTAGCATGATAAAATCCAGATCCAATATTAGATGATGACACAGCAGTTATTAGAGCTTTATTGCCTTCCTTATTTTTATATATTGACTTAATTGTACCAATATCTTTTTTTGATATTTTTAGTTCCTGTACCATCGATTTGTTAAAAAAATAATTTAAATTTATTAAATTTATTAAAATAATGAATGAAGATAGTATTATGATAGCTTTTTTAGAGTTATAAAAAAAACTTGTAATTTTTGATTTTAAAAAAATATTCAGGGTTTCTAAAACGAAAAAAAAATTGAATAATTGAATTATTAAAAAGTAATGGGGTTTGGGTCTTATAGATAAGTAAACATAAAAAATTAATATAACAAATAGATAGACAAAGATCTCTTTATTTAAGTTTATTTTTTTTAATTTCATAAATATGATTAAAAAAATATTGAAAAAATATAAGTAAAAACTTATTGAGAAAGACTTAAATATTTGAACTTGTTGCAAGTAAATAGTATTAACAACATTAGAAGATATCACATACCTTTCAGCTTGAGATGATGAAAATATTGCTTGTATACCATAATATACACCTCTTATTAACTCGTAAAAATATTCAGTATTATTATTAAATAAGATAATTACAAATACAAAAAAAGTAGAAAATAAAAATGAAATAATTATTATTTTAATTTTATTTTTAAAACCATTTACTAATAAAAGTGGTAATAAAAAAAATGGCAAAGCAGTAAATTTTGTAAGAGCAGCTAAACTACACAAAATTGAAGATATAAATATAAATTTCGTATTATAATTATTTTCGTAAATTTTTATAAATAAAATTAGGCTCATTCCAATTATAATTATTATACTCTCAGCTGAGATATATAAATTTAGTAGTAGATCAAGAGGACCTACAAATAAAAGAGATGATTGGTAAAACAGTATTAAATAAAAAGGGACATTTTTTTTTCGTAATATTGAACCTGAAACAAATATTAAAGAAATTAAAATGAATGATGTAAAAAAACTTAAAATTTTACATAAAAATTCTATATTTTGAATTGATGAATAAATTATATCTCCACCAAAAATCAAATTATAAAAGTAAATAATTATTAAGTTTATATAATTTAAAGTAATGGCTGGGTATAAAAGCATACCTGGGGGCTTACCATTAATTAGGTTTAATGCATTAAATATACTTTGATAGGCTAAGTCTTGTGGAATTTGAATAAAATGGGGACCTCTTAAATAGTATAAATATGAAATTAATAGACCAAAAAAAATTGGAATTATTAATAGAATGAGATGTTGTTTAAAGTTTTTCAATTTCTGAAATAATTTTGTTTACACTTTTGGGATGAAAGTTAAAATTTCTTTCAAGCTTCATAATAGATAGTTTTTTATAGTTTAATTTATAATTTCCAAATAAAATATTTTTATTTTTATAACTTTTAAAGTAAAATTTATTTTTTGAAATTAAATTATATGTTCCAAACTTTAAATCTTTACTTTTAATAATTTTTTTTATTAATTTGCACACATCTGAATGGCTAGTTAAATATATTGAAGAGTTCTTAGAAAGAGTCAATTCTGTTTTGACTTTTGAGTTAATTAATTTAAATAAAGAATTTTTTTTCATATATTTTCCAACTAACATGCCACATCTAAAAATATAGTATTTTTTTTTTAAACTTATTTTATCTTCAATCTTTTTTTTTAATTTTACATATAAATTTTTTTTAAATTCTTCATTATTTATATCGATTGTTGAAATGAAAATTATTTTTTCAAATTTACACTTTTCAATTTTTTTAAATAAATTCATAGTCTCTAGAACCAACATTTTATTTTCTTTTGAATTAATTATTTTTTTGAAAAAAGCACAGTGAATTAGAATTGAGTGTTCATCTACCTTATTATTTTTTTTTCTGTGAAATTTCATCGAACCACTAATATTTTTATATAAATATTTACCTAGCCCTGAACTCGTTCCAGAGATGAATATATTTTTCATTTATTTGATGCTTTTAACCAATTAATGGTTTTGCGAACTCCAAGTTCTAAGGAATACTTAGGTCTCCAATTTAGTGAATTTATTTTCTTATTGCTAATTTTAATTTTATTATCAATTGAAAAACTTTTATTAACATATTTAATAATTTTTTTTCTTTTAACAACTTTGAGGATTATTTTTGCAAGTTGTAAAATAGTTATTGGATTATTGCTTCCCACATTGAATATTTCGTAATTTGATTTCTGTTTTGCTATGATAATTTTAATACAGTTGATCAAATCGCCGATATATAAAAAATCTCTTACAGATTTACCATTGCCCCAAATACTAAATATTTTTTTTTCATTTAAGGCTTTATTTAAAAAATTCGGCAGAACATGCGCAGAATTTTCATCAAATTTATCATGGGGTCCGTAAATGTTTGAGTGACGTAAAATCGTAAATTTTGTTCTTTTTAATTTTGAATAAAATAAAGCCTGTTTTTCAATATACATTTTCATATTACCAACCCCAAAATATGGGGAATCTTCTTTAACTATATTCTTACTTTTTTCATCGTGCTTTACATTTGAAGAATTGTACATAACCGTACAGCTAAAAAAAATAAAGTGTTTAATATTATTTTCAAAAGCAGATCTTAATAAAAGAGTATTAATAATTATGTTATCAGTTACATGTATGTAGGGCCTATTAATTACATCTTTAGATGAAGTTGTTACCGCAGCAGCTTGAATAATTATATCTTTGTTTTTTAAGATATTATCTATTTTTTTTTTGTTTTTAAGATTTGCTTTTACCCATGTTACATTTTTATTGTTAAATTTTTTTCTTTTATGATAGCTTGCGAAAACCTTAAAATTTTTAATTTTACTTAATTCTTCAACAAGATTTCTACCAATAAATCCAGTACCACCCAATATCAGGATATTTTTCTTTTTAATTGCCATTTAATTATTTTTAAACGGTCAATGGTTGATATTTTTCTTCAGGTACAATTATATTGTTACTCAATAAACCACCAGCTGGGATCACATTTTTATTGTAACTAAAAATTTCTCTTTCTAGAGGTTGATCGACCATTTCAACCACATGATTTAATGTTTCATTACCAAATCTTTTTTCAATCATTTTAAGTATTTTTTCATTATGATAATAATCATGAAACATCTTATCTCTCTCCATAAGTACTTCTGCTGAAGATAAATATTTCGTGGGTAAAGGGTTGCACTTTTTGCTATATAATCCATAAATATCCCAACTTTTTGGTTCTGAAATAATTTTTTTAGAAATATACTCTTTGTATAATGGTGTGCCTGGGTAACCAAATGCTGGATAAACATTCACCCATTCGAATTCGTTTTCAATCATAAAATCTCTAGTATGTTGAATCGTTTCTTCTGTATCATCCCACAGCCCAGCTATAACATCAGCGCAAATATTAATATCTGCATCCTTAGTCCATTTTATTGTTTTTAGTACATCAGCTTTATTTTTCTTTTTTGTCGACTCTAATATTGAATTGTTAAAACTCTCAAAACCATAAGCGATCCAATTAACTCCAACTTTTTTTAGTCTTTTTAAAATTTCCGGAGTAACTGTATCTGTCCTAGCAAAACACCACATATTTAAGTCATAACCCCTTTCATCTAAAAGATCACAAAATTTGTCTAGCCTTGGGTTCTTAAATACAAAAAGCTCATCTAGAATTTTTAAATTTCTAATGCCAAAATTGTTATATAATATGTCTATTTCAGAGACCACATCTTCCATGTCTCTAAGTCTGTATCTTCTTTTACCAAATATATTATTAATACTACAAAAGTTACAAGGATAAGGACAGCCTTGATTAGTCCAAATTATTGCATAAGGTGATCTATTATTTATATCTTTTCCAAAGCAATGCCAATTGTGAGCTCTATAGTCTTTAACATTTACTTTTTGCCAATTAATCATTGGTAATTGAGTAATATCAGCCAATTCATTTATTTCGGTGCTATAAAATTTGCCATTATCAAGGTATGACACACTCGAAATTTCTTTTTTTTTTATTTTATTTTTAGAATATTCAATTATATCGCACATTGCTTGATATCCTTCTCCGAGCACTACAAAATCTGAGCCTAGTTCTCTTAAAGTTCTTTCAGGAAGTACAGTGGGATGACCGCCACAAACAAAGGTCAAAAATTCATGGTCAATATCTTTTAAATCTTGAAAAAATTTGATTGCACCAACCATTGACATAGTTGAGGCTGATGGATTTGATCCTGAACATACCACACCGACTACTTTGGCATTTGTTTGATTAATAATTGATATTACATCTTTATTTTTTTTTGGGTAAGTTTCAGTGTCTATAATTTTAACATTGTAACCTTTTGAACTCAAATAGGCTTCAGTAATCAAGAGAGGAATATTTGGTGGCAGTGCAGCAAATTTTGTTGCAGTTATTGAGTAATTTTCCTGTTTACTATTTGTAGTTAATAAAATTATATCCGCCATTATATCTTATTACAGCTATTTATAGCCTTAAAACTTGTTTTTTTTTAAACTTTTTTGACATTATATGCATCATTATATGCATGATTATATGATGTGAATCCTCTATACGTCCATAATTTTTTTCATTAATATTAATATTAATAGAGCTTAATTTTCTAACTAAGCCACCATTAAATCCCGTAAAACTGATTGTTTTTATTTTTTTAGACCTAGCCCATTTAGATAATTTAACTACATTCTTTGAATTACCTGATGAACTTATAATTATAATAATATCTCCTTTTTCACAAAGACTTTCAGCTTGATATTTAAATATTTCCGAATAATCAATGTCATTTGATATTGCTGTGATAGTTTCAATATTATCAACCAAGCTAATTATTTTTGGTTTTAAATTTGTATTAAATCTTAATAACTTCAAATAGTCACAAATATAATGTTTTGCAATTGCAGCAGACCCACCATTTCCACATACAAATATTTTTTTTTTACTTTGTATTTGCCTTACTAAAATATCTACAATTTTATTTAATTTAGATAAATCTACTTCATTTAAACTTTTGTTTAGGCTGTTGATATAATATTTATAAAAATCTTTTATTTTAAATTTTCTGTCCATAATAAGCTTTTGAGCCATGCTTCCTGTTAAAATGTTTTGATCTTAGTTGATCCGAAATTTTAATATTTTTATTAATTATCAAAGTTTTAAAAGCTAATTCTGCTATGAATTCCAATCTTTGAAAATTTAAAAATGATTCCTTTGCAGTTTTGCCCCAACAAAACCCTCCATGATTTGCTACCAAGATCCCCGGATTCTCATTTATCTTTTTTTTATTTTTTAATATTTTTTTAATTGCGAGTCCTGTATTTTTCTCATAATTTTTTTTAATTTCGTTTGCTTTTAATATATTTGTAATTAAGATATCTTCTTTCCAATAATCACTATGTGTTGTGCCAAGATTTGGAATTTTTTTATTTGCCTGTGCCCAAATTGTTACATATTTTGAGTGTGCGTGAGTTATACCACCAATTTCGTCACTCATTTTATAAATTTCTGTATGTGTAGGAGTGTCACTTGAGGGTTTTAATTTATTGTTAATGACAATGTTGTTTTTTATATCAACTATCGGGTAATTCTTCCAATTAGTTTTGTTCAAATTTACGCCACTTGGTTTTATAACATATAAATCTTTATTAATTCTTTCACTTACATTTCCAAATGTTTGAAATTGTAATTTTGATTTGCTCAGCAGTAAATTAATTAAATGGCAGTTTTTTTTTTCTTTAGAGAATTTTTTCATTTCAATCTAAATTTATGATAGTTTTTCTACCATCAGTAGGTATATCTCCATCTGAATATATTGAATCTCCTTTAATATAGGTAGTGGCTATTTCTTCAAACACTACACCATTCTTAGTCTTAAATGAATGAACGTTATTTTTTTCAATTGTTAAAGTATCGCCAGGTTTCAAATTTTTAACCTCATCGTTAATATTTACCGTTAGATCCCCGCTTAATATAAAATATGTCTCATTTTTTTTTTTATGAGAGTGAGATGGATACTCTTGGTTTGGAAACATCATTATAACAATTTTGCTATACTCTTTATTTATAATATGGAATAGAACTGCGCCTCTTTCAAAAAAATTATCAATTCCATAATGATGGCTAATTTCAACTTTCATTTTTTTTGGTAGAACAATATTTGAGGTATTTATCATTTCTTTAATTTTATCCTTTATATAAAATTTTTTCTCCATGATATTTCCAATTTTATATTCAAGTTCTAAATCTTCTAACATTATTGGATCATTTTTATTCACATTTTTTTTTAACTTGTAATTTGCAAATTTGCCTAATTCTTTTGCAACTAATTGGCCATCGATATTTGGCATTGCTAAGAAATAATTTTTATTTAATTCGCTATTTTTCTTTAAATCTATTGATGCATAAGCACCTCTATATAAAATTCTTAAATCATCTTTTTCTTTCTGTGTGAAATCTTTTCTTTTATTTATTAATCCACCACATGCTATTGTTGCACGTTTAGCAGCATTAAGCCAATTCTCAACTTCTAAAGGACCAGCTGAATATTTGTTTAAATCATATTTTTCATTTGAAACACCGACATGTTTTTCAAAAACGGTGGCACCTTTTGCTATTGCAATTTGAATATTTTCAAAGTTATTAGGCTCTTCATGAGTAGAATAGCCTATTTGAAAATCTGGATAATTTTTTTTCATAAAATCTATTTGATCTAGATGTAGATTTTCATTAACAGTAGGATACTCACCTACGCAATACATAAAAGTAACAATTTTTTTTTGATTTTTAAAAAAAGAGTAAACTTTATCTATATCAAGTTTAGTTGCACCTGCAGTTGATGCAATAATATGTTTATCATATTTTGAAACTTTTTCTAATAGATCCCAATCGTTAAAAGAACAGCTGGCAATTTTGATTATTTCTATTCCTACATCGATTATGTATTCAACTGCTATCTCATCCCATGGAGTACAAATTGATGTAAAATTACTTTCTTTAATGTGAGAAACAAGTTTTCTAAAATTTTTATCACCTAGTCTTGTTTCGGTAAATCTTTTAATGAGCTTATGGTCTTTTCTATTAATGTGATCGGGATGAAAAAAGCTATCATCTCTATATTGAAGTTTTACAGCAAAATCGAATTCCTTAAATTTACTACTAATTTTCCTTAGCTCATCAATTATTTTAAGGCCATGAGTTATGTCCCCCATATGGTTGTTAGCCATTTCAAATATGAATTGAAGTTTTTTCATTACAAATAATTATCTATACATTAATATTACCATTATAAAAATGGATTTAAAT
>MDSZ01264822.1_pt1 | contig 21354 bp, 26 predicted proteins | sample 811201 | NCBI WGS metagenome assembly MDSZ01 (sample SAMN05326647, study PRJNA326480) | marine metagenome | isolation source: seawater | place: Indian Ocean: North | collected 2010 | reverse complement strand
TTACAGAACATAAGACATAGTGTCTTTTTCGGTGGAAAAGTAACACTAGCACTCCACTGGCTATGAGCACCACCATTTGATGTAGTATTCCAAGGCGTAGACCAATTATTATTCTGGCGAGTTACGCTTGTGTAATCAACGTGGTTTGGGGTGTATACATGAAATGCTGCCCCCTCATAGCCATTATTCCAATAATTAGTGTAGTACCCATAAACCGTTTTTGTAAGAGAACTGTCAGATGTATTTCTGACAAACATCAAATTTACACAGTGGGGCGAATAATCGTTAGTACTACGCCCAGACATAGTTTGCATGTGATAAGCACCAACAGTACCTTTAGTTGCGTAGTGTGTACGCTTTGAGGTTGCCCCGTTACCGTGGCGCATTCCATGACCATTATATCGGTTAAAACCATGCCCGTGAGGAATACGCCATTTCGCTTCTATATCTCGCCAATCAGTGTTGTAGCCATAAAAATGATTGCCGTGATAAGGATGTGAATTGTTCCAATCGTAAGTTTGATGGTAATACCTAGGCTGAATACCACTGAATGAAACAATTGTCTGTGACGCTTCTACTTGCGTAGGCGTTTCATTAGGATAGATTCCTGGGGATGATGAACTACTAGATGAACTGCCACCACCACCGCTTTTTAATTTTTGTATTTCATTAAGTAAATAGAGGTCCATTACGAATTATCTCCAAATGCTTCGCCAAGCGATTTCCAAAAAGTTACTAAGTCAGCATCACTACTATCACTACCATTGTAGTTAGCCTGTCGATTACACAAATAATGCTGAGTTGCTTTAAGATCGCATACTAACCCTGCGTTCGTAAGATGATGCGTATTATAAAAGCCGTTAGTTTCCCAAATCAGATAGCCGTTACTTGTGCTAGTCCAGTACTGATGGGTATTGCACAGAACGTAGGCTCTAGTCTGATTTGGCTCAATTGTGATGCTAACATTATTATTACCATGCCAAGTGCTACTAGTATAAGACCACTTTGCAGTATGAGAAACGGCTGTTACTTGCGAGTATGCGGTATTATTAGGAGTGTATTCAACGAGGGAAGAGCCATCGTGACTATTGGAATAGCGAGAACTAAACTGATAGTACATATTAGCGTTAATATTGCTTGATGTGGGGTTCCTAAGAAAAACAATCCGTGCGCCAAAACTACCATAGTTATCATGGTAACGGGATTGATGTCTCATTGTACCTATACCACTATGGTATCGTACAGACCCGTATAGCCTTTGTGACGATTGGTGTTGAGATCGTCCTTCCATACATGCATTGTAGTATTTATCGTTTCGACTACGGTCCATTTCTTCTCGCGCTGCAAAGAAAATGGCCCTTCGGTCTGAAGCCCCGTATTGTGTGGCACAAGAGAAATTGCCTTGGTTATTACTCCCTGCCCATTCTTGGCTGTCATACGCATACCTAGCATTATTGGCATATACTGTGTAAAAAGGTGTTCTGCCTACATCATAATTTGTAGTGGTAGAATCTTTAGGAGAAATTAGATACCCCCCTGCGGCTCCACCACCACCCGTATTACCGTCTTTTAATTGAGACAGTTTATTGAGTAAAAATAAGTCCATATCCATTTCACTGTCTCCTTATTATGGCGTTTCTGGGAATTCGTAATCGCACAAGCGATACAGATTTCTTACACGATTAGCGTGGGCGTAGCCCCAAGCACCACCACTAACATTCCAATTGTAATCTCGCGCCAAAAGACACGTTTTGTACATATTGTAATCGGGCCTCCAACCATTGTTCCAAAGGCTTTGTAACTCAAATATTGATTGGTTATCTTGCCATGAAGCGAGGTTCGATGAATCCTGATGATAGTAAAGGGTGTGCATTACTAAGACGCAAACTGTGACATCATTACCGATACTACTCGTAGAAGGGTTTGCTTGCCAATCAGTAGTAGTTCCCGTGTAGGTGTCGCTTTGCCAATTTATGGAACTGACTTGCCCTTTATCCGCACTATTAGGTTTACCGATCCACATCGATGCACCATCATGGCCTGAACTCCAGTTTGAACTCATTCGCGCATACACAGTTAAGTTTTGTGTACTACCAGACTTGTTTCGGAGCCACATAAGGCTCGTTCTATAACAAGGATAACTTTGACCAGACCATTTAGTATTGTGGTGATTAATATTCCCTGCGTTATCACCACCATTGGAGTAGAACATTTGAACATTTGTTCCTGTTGTCCAGTTATCCATCTGGGTGTTTTCTGTGTATGACGCACCAATACAATCATACACCCCAAATTCCGCATCATTCGAACCATTAGCCCCATAAGTATAAAATGAGGTATAAGGGCTGTTAGAACTCCATGCCCAATTGTCCGTTTGATCACGGTCATTTATACGAGTAATGATGGGCCAAGAATTAACATCGTTAGGATAATTTTGAGGGTCAGATGCAGGAAGGAACATACTTCCAGTAGCGGCTGAAGAGCCACCACCACCCGCTTCTAATTTGTTTAATTCGTTAAGGAGATATAAGTCCATAACCTGTTACTCCTTTTCCTATGGTACTAATTCGATTGCTTCAATAAGACCATCTGTGTCGGTAAGAACATTGTAGACTTTCGTTACTGGAACACCCCCGATTTGAATTGTTTCTCTGAAACCTTCTAGATACCCGTCTGAGTCATAGGTAATGTTCCAGACAAGTTTACCGTGAGAGTTAATCGAAGTAAGCCGACCATCTGAGTCATGCGAAATGTTGCTTGAAGAGATTGCGCCAGTGAACAAAGTATCATCGATTTGAGCCTTTGTGTATGAAGCGTTATCCTGAGTATATGTACCTAAGTTAGTTTGTAAGTCTTCAAACTTTGCATCAAACCCACCCGCGTACTCGACTTGCTCTTTAGCAATTTGTGACGCGAAGGTTGTACCATCAGTACGCATGTCTTCTATCGCTTGGTTAATTGCAGCGATTACGGTAGCGTTCAGGTAAGTCTCAATGCCATCAATAAATGTATTAACATCACCAACAACAACATCTGCAAAGTTATCGTTTATGTGTGTTTTAAAGTCGGCTGCGATACTGTTCAGTTTTGTTGGAATTTCTCGCGCTAATGTATTCGTAAAAATACTTGTGTTTGCGGTGAAGTCTGTAACTGTAATATCTGCGACTGTGGTGTGATCTGCAATGTTAGCAATTGAGACACCTGAAACGTGTATTGCTGCACCAGACGCTCCTGCGCCCGCCATTTCTGTGTGTGCGGTGCAATAGTAGAACAGGGTATCAGGAGCATCACTCGCAACAACTAAAGTAATTGTTGCTCCCGACTGACCCGCCGTTCCACTGCTAGTTACGCCCGTGGTGTATTCTGTGCTTCCGGCGGCATCCGCAGCCGTAGCAAATGCTAATACATGAGTTGAGTTTGTGGAGTCACTGACATCAAAAATGTAAGTGTTTCCTCGTACCAGAAATAAGTTTGGGGTTTTAGCACCGTCTATTTGCCAACGGTTACCTTCGGTATATGCCCCAACCGTGACATTGTGATTTACGGTTGCCATTTATTTATCCTCTATGGTGTTACTGCATAAAAAGTTTCTAAAATTGCATCCCCGAAAGTTTCTAGGGTGCGTTCACCGACTACCACCTGACCATGCCAATCGATATTTTCTGAGTCTTTGTGGCGTATCTTCCACCACTTCTCAGAACCAAACGGTACTCGCCCGTATGATATTGCGCGGACAACATACATCATATCGTCCTCTGATAATGTGCTATCCATTACAGTGTTGGCGGCTTGTACTAGTTTCTCAACTAGAGCGTCATATCCCGCCGCTCCCTGTACATCATCATCCATGATTTCTAATGATTTTACCGTAACGATAACGTCTCTAACTGATGGATTATCGAGCATAGTGGAAAGATTAGAAATAGCCTTTTCAGTCGTAGCAACTCTTAGATTCCAGTATGCGAGTGTTCTCTCTGCCATATTATATTAAACTCCCGATTAAACGTTGTGCGTACTGAGAAGAGTCGTAGAGTATGGAGACTTCCCCCGCCTTCTGAATCGCAATTTGTTCGCTGTTTTGGGCAACGTCTCTTGCTGCCTCTGCCTCATTTCTGAATTGTTCTGCTTCGTTGCGATAACCAAGGGTTTCATCCCTGTATCCTTGGGCGTCATCCCTAGCGTCTCTTGCATCTGCTAGGCTCCCTGCAATGCCCTGTTCTGAGCCTGATAAGACAGTATTGAAATACCCAAGGCTAAGACCGTCTGACGTATCTACTGGATCAGCAACATTGAGAATTCTATTATTGTTAGCGTCAATCGGACCCGTGTGAGTTCCTGTTGTATTACCAGTTACATCACCAGTAACGTTACCCGTTAAATCTCCTGTAACATTGCCAGTAACATTTCCTGTAACGTCACCCGTTACATTGCCCGTAATATCACCAGTAAAAGTTGCCGTAACGGTTGTGGCTACTATGTCTGTCGCATTTAACGTTGCGAACGTTGACGTTCCTGTTGAAGTTATGTCACCTGATACGGAACCAATAAAAGATGCGTCTGTTCCATCTGTACCGTTGTTTAATATTAAGGTGTCATTAGTTGAGTATATATCACCTTTATGATTACCCGTGCTACTACCTTGAAGATTACCGAAGATGGTATGTTCGTTACTTACGGGTGTGGCTGTAACAGTATCAGCCGTAATGTCGGTGGCAGCAACGGTTGATGGGGTGTTCGAACCTATGGCAGCATCTACTTCGGCTGCGCTAATAGAACCTGTAAGAAATATATCACGAAATGCGATTGTTGTCGAGCCTAAATCAACGTTTCCGTGTGATTGTGGCAGTATTTGGTTCTGCCCGTTTACGACTACAACTTCAACCCAAATTGCAGATCCAACCGTTACATCAAGAGCAAGATAAATCTTGTTTGTGTTACTGTTAATCCAGATAGATCCCCGCGCATATCCTAGATTTGCATCATCTGTTTGTGTGGGGTCTATAACCGCATCTAAAAGGTTTTTACCGCCCGTTCCCCCATGTTGTGCGGGCAAAACTCCTGTAATAGAAGTTGTTAAATCAATCTTTGGTCCGCTACCGACAGACCCATCATGCGTATGCCCCTGATCGTGGGCAAATGCTAACTGAATTTGGTTAAGTTCGGCGTTAATCGGTGGGGCTGTAATGTTTTCGCCGTTGACGATATCCGCTACCGATTGCCGTGTATATCCTGCCATTATCTTCTCCCTGCGACAGAGAACTCAAATACAATTCCCTGAATACTGTGTGGAAAGTTTTCACCAATCGTCACGTATGTAACTTTTACCGCGTATCCTGACCCCTGAACGTCAGTGACCATGATTGGTTTTTCATTACCGCCGTACTTAATGTTTGTTCCGCCGTATATGATATTACGTCCATTATAGATAACTGGCGCACCTTCAGACGATTGAGCATAAGAGGGTGGTTTAGCGGTTGAGGTATCGTTCCAATCATACTGGACAGATACGTTCATAGTTAGTGGCCCCTCAGACCGTACAAAAGTATTAACTTTTCTTAAAATTTTACGAACCTCTGTATCACCAAAGTCGTAATACGGAGTCGAATAGATACCTAGAATGCCACCGCCATCAAAAGTATTACCTATTTCTTGTCTATAAATGACGCCATTATAGTCGCCATGAAGCACAAATTCTGTTCGGCCTATATAACCAGAGGTTGCACAACTAGCACGTATGCCAAGTAACTCACCAAACTCCCATCCCAACTTCTGGTCTGATGTACGCAACCCGCCGATAATACCCATGCTATCAAGTTGCTGTAATTGATCGTCACCTACAAAATATCTTAGTTGCGACTTTGTTCGAATGACTACTCCGGTGAGTAATTTATCTAAGTCATAATCAACGGGTAAATCTACTAGAATTGACTGAATAGACTTAGAAATAGTCTCTAGTTCAACGTCTCCGATTTTCGCTGTTCCGGCAACTGGTCTAATACCATCTGGTGCAAGGAAAACTAAGTCACCACCAATTTCTAGAACTGAGTTTGCGGCGATACAGCCAACGTTCGAAGTAACTTGGTCAAGTATAAATCCGGCTGTTATATCGGCGGATACTTTCTTAATCGCATTGTAACCAAAAACGAATAAATTGTCTCGAAACGGTTTGAACTGTACAACGTCAAATCCTACTGGAAGTTGACCACCACCACTTGCCGCCGTGAAGTTATATGGGTCTTCTGGTGCAGAGTGAACGATAACCGCTTGAGATCCGGCATCCCCGCCAAAAAACAGATGATTTTCAAATATATCTACAAGGCTTGGTTTATTTACTAATTGATCCCCGCCCGCATCTTGCTCTGTGCCTGTTCCTGTAGAACTTAAAGAGACAAAGTTCGTACCATCGAAAATGTAACCATTATTGACGCCATCTGCGAACGCCATTTTGTTACCGTCACCAAAATTGAATGATACGTGCCGTACAATATCAACCGTTCTAAACAAGTTGTCTGTCATGTACAGAACGATATTGTTACTGATTTTAGTCCAACCAATTAGTGCTTGGTATTTGTAAACTGAGTAGGTGTTCGTACCGTCACCATTTGGATCGGGCGTAGCATCTTGTCGAGCCGCTATTATAAATGCGTTATCTACAGTATCATCTTTATAGATAGCGACTGATAGGACTTTTCCTGTAGCGTTTGATCCACCAACTTCCCCATAATCAGGGTCTAGTTTTTCATACCCATTAATACGTCTGTATCCACCGAAAAGCGATACTTCGTAGTTAACGAGCCGTGTAGCAGCCCCAGGCAAGTTCTCAGCAAGGTCTAAATGATTTTCGTTACTATTTAGACCGCCTTGTGAGATAACCTTATAGGACTCAATGCGATCTGCCATTAGTGGGCCACTCTTGTATCTGTGATATATTCAAAGTTGTTGATGTATAATGTCTGTAAGTTTTTAAGCCCTTGCTCGAAGATCAACTTTGCGATCTGAGCGGCTTCAACATTGTCTTTGAACATATACATATGCATCAATGCTCCATCCACAATAACGCTAGTGAATGAAGTCGGAACGCGGGTTTCATCATCATAATTGACAAGGTTCGCGTAGTTTAAAAAATATCTAAACCTAACTAAGTAGGCTTTGTCTGGGCTTGGTGTTACCCCGAAGCCGTTACCGTGGGATGGAAAGACAAGAGAGGGTTTTCCTCTGCCCATAGTTCCCGCGTCATTATCTTTATCTCTGTGATTTTTATAATAATCGTCACGATCAATATAAGTTAGTTTTGTGTAGGTATTTGTACCATCACCGTTATTCTCAATAACCTGAAATGACTCATAATCTACAACTTTAAAAAACTCAGGCCAATCATATTCCATTCTTCCAATAACAAGTGTTTCAGAATGTTCGGCTGCATTAAAAGGCCATTCGAATTCACTCTGACCTATTGAGGCAATTGACGCTTTTACAGAGTCTTTAACTAGTGCCTGAACACCTCGCGCCCCTTCAAAATCTGCGGCTGATAATTCAACTTCATTCAATCTTCGAAGAACCTGATTGGATAGATCTAGAAATGTAGCGGGCATGTGTTTTTCCTAAAACTAAGGATCGGGGCCAACCGAAGTCAGCCCCGTCTTTTGCTTTGAGTTTTCTTACGCTGCGTTGTAAGAAGCGACTAGTAAACTTTCTGGTCGAAGAATTTTCCTACCAAATAAATTTAAGCCTCTCACCACATCGGCAAAGGTATCTGGGGAACGGAAAGATTCCGTTTTTGAGATTTGCTGCGCTGTTGCAACTGCACCCATATGACCACCAATTACCATGCCATAATTTGCGTCTGAACCGTCTGCGTCAGTAGTTCCTGCACCTGTTCCGGCGTAAGGAAGATTATTTGATTTGTAGATTTTAAATCCACGGATCAAACCTGATACAACACGACCATTACGCAGAACGTCTCCGGCGTCTTGACCGCCCGCGAAATCATTATTAATGAGTTTTGAATTTTCATCACCCAAGATTTCGTAGAACACGGGGTCAGCGATAAAATAACGATCCTCAGTAGGAACGTTTGCTTCATCCATTAGACGAGCCATACGGTTTAGGATAGCCAACGGAGAAGTGATTTCTCCTGCGCCACCTCCGGCTGCTACAGGAATAGAGTTTCCTGCTGTTCCGCCAAATGTTGCCGCGTCTAATTTATTTGCTGCAAGCAATTCATCGTTACCCGCAGAAGAGTCTGCTTTAGTACCTGATGGTGAAGTAATTGCTGCCCAAGATGAGCCGCCCCACTCCATGCCTGACATATAACCTAGAATATTTTTATCAAACGCATCTTTCAGATTGTATGCGGCATTGTCTGTCGCTAAATCGATGAAATTTACATGCGATTGATGCGCTTCTAAATCGTCAACTTGGAATTGGAACGCATTCGCTTGATCGACAACCAGTGAGAAGTCATCGTCTGCAAGATCAACTGAAGACATTGCTTGACCACGTTTGTAGTCTACAACACCTACGGTTGGCTCTTTCATTATGCGAACACTATCGCCCATATTTGCGATCTCGCCCATATAGTCAGTGTTCGTTACTGCTTCACAGATTGACTCTTTGCGTAGAGCCAACTGGACCTTTTTGGAGTAGATTACGCTAGAAAAGTTACCTGAAGGTAAGTTAGTGTATCCACTTGCTGATGGGAATGCCATGATATTATCTCCTTCTAATGGCAATTAGTAATTGACCCGTTTAGGGTCGCTAAAAAACCAGAAGGTGACGATATAAGGGCAGTAGTCTTGAGGGTGCGTATATACAGGCGTGTATACGGGCCTCTTAACTCTGGTGACTTATGATGTCTTTTCTTCTGTTTGTGTAAAGTAAAGAGGGTAGGCTAGTGCGGCCTCTTATCTAAATCCTCAAAGAGGAATAGAAACCACTTTTGATGCTTTTAATTATAACACGCAACTAATGGTTTCTACAAGAGGAATTATCTGGATGCGCCTGAAACGTCATAGGTAAAAGTACCTTTACGCATAGCATCCATAATTGCATCCTCATTTTTCTCGTATTCAGCATCGGACATTTTAGCCACCATGCTTTCTGAGAACTTGTTACGCCCGTTACTTGGGGCGGATGATGAAGTCCTGCCTACGGACTTAGCGGCGTCACTAGGGCTTGCCTTAGTTTTGCGAATTCCTTTATCTTGCTTGTAAAGATCAATCGCTCTCGATGCCGCTACCGCATCAGTACTATTCTTGTACAATGCATCTTGAATCCATGTAGGTTGTTCAGAAACCCAATTATGAAAATCATTAGATGCTCGAATTCTATCAAAGTCAGGATGCAGATTTTTTAGTTGATCTTCTGCTTTTTCCCGTTTGATTTGATACTCCAGTTTTTCTAGATTTTGGATTTTTTTCTCACCAATCTCTAGAGCCTCATTTGCACGTTTTCGCGCAATAGTATCGATTATCTTACTAACCTCTGGATAACGTTGACTCCACTGGTCAATCTCTTCATCCGTTTTGGGAAAGCGGATTTGCTGTTTTGTAGCGGCGTCTAACTGTTCCTTCAGTTTAACAATCTCTTCGTCTTTTGAATTTTGAACAGACTGCATATGCCGCCTTAAATCACCGTACCGCTTTTTAAATGATGCCTCTTCAGCATCGATTGGTTGGTTCGTCTCTGCTACTGTTTCTTGTTGCGTAGTAGCAAGTTCAGTCTCTAGTTGAGCCGTTTGATGTCCTCTATATTTTGCCATTTTATTTAACCTTTTGGGGGCCGTTCAGGGTAGCCCAAAACCCCGCTATGCCTTGTAAGGCGAAACGGGTGTTTCGAAAATCATAAGAACCTGTTCATCCCCGACTGTGTATTGACCACTCTCTTTTGGAAACGCTTTTACACCTTCGGAATCTTCTTTCATTGGGTAGTCTTCAGTGACTACTTCGACTGTGGCATATTCCACGGAAACATCGTCTCCGCTAGTTCCTTCTGCGCCTTTAACGTTGTCTCCGTCCATTCCGTAACAATTGTCGCAGTCTTCTTTACCGCATGGACATAATTCTCCGTCCATTCCGTTTGTTCCCACAAATTTTTCATTTTCTAATCCTCTCATTTGACCTACGCTTGCCATAGCCATAAGGCCCGTTTTTGCTTCACCAATCATATCCATGATATGACGTAATCCATGCCATTTAACTACATCGGCACTTAAAACATATTCCCCTTCAGATAGGGCTGCGGGAATATCATCACGGACATTAGAGGCGGTACTCCCAATTGGTATTGGGTTTCCCGACACTGGATCATATCCGACAATTCCTTCAGGAGACATCATCCCTGCGGTAGCCATTCCGCCATGAGACATGCTCATTAGATTTATTCCGTTTCCGGCTACCTCTTCTCTGTCAGGTAATTTAGAAGTATCCGCCTCTTCCTGACCTTGCATTTCAGGTAATTTATCGTCTTTTTTATTCTTAACCTCTGAAAGCATCTGGGGGGTACTAATGATTTCATCAGTTTCTTCATACAAATCACGGCGAGTAGCCGTTACTTTTGCAGCATCAAGATCACGCTCTTCTGCTTTAACTCGCTTATCCTCAACTGAACCTTGCGCTGCGGATTGTCTTTCTTCTTGCTCTTCTTCTTTTATGCGGGAGAAAGTTCCGCCTCTTGCCATTTGTGCCATTTCGTAAGGCTCCCCATAATCTACTCTAATATTGTGTGAAAATGTTGTGTCGGTTACTGGCTCTTGTCCTTCATAACCACGGTAAAAAGTGTGACGCCCGATTTTTAATGGATCACTGCCAGAAAACTTAGTTCCGCGTTTTTCTGTTATTTCTTCATTCTGAAAAAATGTACGCCCTTTTGTAGCGTCCTCTCCTAGTTGGATATAGTCAACTAGTTCATTCATTCCCCGCAAAAGATCGTCTTTTGGTACGGGTATGTTATTAACATTATTATACTTCTTTATAGGTTCGAATTCATCATTTAATACATCATCCACCGTATTGCCAAAACGAGTACTAGCAAGACGATTAAGAATAACACTACGGATAGCATCACGACCTAAAACTCCTTCGGTGTTTGCTTCTGCCCAAACCACTCTTTCGATCTTTTCTAGATCATCATATGGTATTTTTAGTTCTGGTCTTAACTTAGGTTTAGGAGAAGAATCCATTTTATGCTTTTTTCCATGTATGTACTGGTGGTAAGCCAATTTCATACTTGTTTGCGCTTCTGAGTACGCATAACAAATCTGAGGCGATAGAGTACCTAGGCTCATCAGTGTTACTAAGACCAGTTCGGTGAGCGGTCTTGGACGGGAATATAATAAGAGTATCATCTTCAACGTTCACGGGGATCTCCGCCATAGTGTGCGGTGCGCCTACCTTGATCGTTCCTTTTTCGTAATATTCTTTTCTAAACAGACCTGAGATTATCTCGTTTTGATGGTTGTCTGTGGCGATATAAAAAGCACCTGAATCCTTTGGTACTTTCGGATAATAGACTAGACTGATATGAGATTGCTCATGTCTGTGATAATCTATTTGCCTTCCCCTGATTTGTTTAGTTGCCCATGACCTTGTGTAATAATAATCGAACGTTGAGGTATTTATGGATAATTCCTCGATATATTTACGAACGTGCTTACCAATACTGTTAAATAGAGGGATACAAGGAATACTATTGTGAAGTTCGTGATAACCGTGAACATCACCCGTCCACGTACTAATATCATTTGTTTCATCTGTTTTAGCGACTGATCGATCAATGTCTTTAATGATTTCATTACGCTGTTCATCAGTCAGTCCTAATTTTACACAGTAGATCGATAATGGGAAATAATGCAGTAAATTACTCTCGCTCATTTTTAGCCTCTTGAGTAACTTCTTCCCTTAAATGTTGTAGTCTCCTTAGTTCTGCAATTGCGCCTTGTATTTCGTTTATTCTCGTAATCTCTTTAGTGTTTTCGAGATTTGTACGATGCTCTTCAATTTTTCCTGCGATCAAGTCTTGCAGAATATTGTAAGCCTCAACGTTATTAACTAACAGTAGAGACTTCCTAGCCAGTTTTGTGTCCATAAATTAGCCTTGTGGTGGTTGCTCTAAATTTGCGCCCCCGCCCGTAAAGCCTTCTGCATCTGGTTCAGGAGCGTTTCCGGCTACTATGGTTCCGCCACCTGTTCCTGTTGGATCTTGCGGACTAGGTACTCCACCCTCTGGCGGTACTTGTCCTTCTGGCATAACGGCTGCTAATTCTGCCATCATTTTTGCCTGTATTGCTGCCTCTCTAGGATCGTTTAAGATTTTCTCTTCATCCAGATCCATACTGGTTGCAATCTCTCGTAATATATAATCGAATTTTACAAATGGGGCCATTACTGGATTTGCACTCATTTGCATAAATTGTAGTAATCTTTGTGATCGTACTTCGTTCCTCATTAGGCTTTCTGTACCACGCGATACAACCTCTAGATCACCAACTGTTTCAGGATCAAAGTTAAATTGCATGTTAAAACTGAACATCGATCTACCTAGCGGCCCAAGCAAATAATCATCGATATTTTTAACAACTGCTTTAATATTCTGGCTTGCCGCAGACATTAACATACTCATGCCGGATGCAGTTCGTCCAGTACCCATAATTCCTGTCGCGCCGTGGGCATAACTTGGCATACCCGTACTTTCATCTGACAACTGTCGAGCCTTATCGAAGAGTTGTAATAACTCATTACTGACGTTCTGAAACTTGGTGGAGAAGATGGCCTGTCCTGGTGCGCCGCTTTGTCTCCTAAATATCTTGCCTGGGTACACATCCATTGATTGCCCAGGAACTAAATTAGTTTCATCGATCTCAATTATTAGGTTTCCAGACAGTGCAGCATTGTCTACTGCCATTCGCATGAAACCGTTCATCAGCAATTGAGTATCAGCCATATTGTCTGCAATGCCTACCCCAAAGAATGAATATGGGTTCGCTTCGTATGGTGCAGCATGATACGGAATTCTAGCAGGAACGAACGGGTTCATAACTAGCCTAATAGTTTGTCCGTTTGCTATCCAAGCATTTACTTGTACCTGATCTACTTCATCAAAATCGTCTGGTAGTTCGATCCCCGCTGCTTCGGCAATCTCGCTATCCATGTATCCCCAAAACTCTAACACTTCGTATCGCTCAGAGTTACCTCTGGTTGCAGTATCTTCTAGGACATGCTCCCAATACTCAGGGTCGTAATTTGGACCTAACTCTATAGCAATCTCTATAGACTCTTCTCTAAACATTGGACGCTTTTTAAGCGCACGTAACTGGCTTCGAGACATACGATGTCTGTGAACAATATACTCTGCCTCAGACATAGAGCGTGACTCTGGATCAGGATAAAAATCCCAAACGCTACAATGTTCAACTTTTGCAATGGTTTCGAAGATAGGATCATACTCGCCCTCTTCGTTCCATCGAGGATATTCTTTATCGTGTGCGAATGGACCCTTTAGAACGCCCGTTCCAAATAATGCCATTTCAAATGCAAGACTTCTTAAATGCTTTGACGCTTCACACTCTTCTAACTGATCGTGTATGCGCTTTTCCATTTTGCTTGCTGCATACTTGGCGGGTTCCCATGTAACTGTGCCTTGGGATAATCCTGCACCTTCTTTTATATCGTCTTCAACTTCAGCAAGTTTATCTTTGTATGGACCAAGTATATCTGGGCGGGCAACGGTAGCAGACGTTTCTGCTTCCTCTTGTTCCGGCGTTACGGAAAGGTGTACTGAATCAGCAACATTAGTTGGAACAGTTGTAGGCTCAACGCCAACTGGAAACTTACCGCCCGCAAACAATACATCCGATATTTGTGCAAATGCAGCCAATACTTTTGTCTTAGTAATTTTGACAAAAGCCTTTGATTTTTCTTTTTCTGTAAATTGTACATCTGGGCCATAAATCCCGCGATAGTTTCTGTAGTTTACTAGCCAACGCTCTTCATCCTCAGACCTTGCATTCTTGGCGCGAGTAAAACGACTTTCTACATATGCAACTAAGTCGGATAGTTCTCTATTTTCTTGGTCTACATTAGACCCCTCTTCGGCGTACAGAATAGGATCATCTGTTACATCGAGGTTAAGGTCTTCAGGACGGGGTACTAGGGCCATACTTAATATCCAAATACTGAGTCAGAGGGAGTCCATGTTTCTGCTTGGGGGGAATCAAAATCAAACAAGGACTTAGAGCGTGGGCGTGACATTATCGCATATCTTACAGAGTCGTATGCATGGTCACTCTTATATCTTGGATCTATATCATCCGTTCCTTTTGGGTCTGATGGGATAACAGGGAGATCTGCAATTATTTGTCGGCAAGTATTAAAAAATACAATTCCTGCCTGTTCTGTTTCTTCATCTATTTTAAGCAATTCGTGTAATCTATTTTTTCCTGCTATTCTCGATCCGCGAGAACGATCAGATGGACGCCAACGACATCCTTGAGCAATCATTTCTTCTGCTATAGATGGGCCTAGTTGTCCGCGTTGATGCCAACAAGAGGAATCAAGCACTCCGTATGATACTCTATCCCCTTGTTCTGCCTCAATAACCGCTTTGGCAAGGTCACGCCCAGTATGTTTACTGAGATATAACTCCCTATAGCATATCAGAGTTTCATAGGAAGGGTCAATAGCAAACCAGTGAACGGCGGAAAAACTAGAGTACCCGTAGTCACAACTTCTAAAACGCCGCCAATCATGGGGTATATCAAATGGTTCTACTACGTGGTCTTTTTCCCTAAACTCAGGAAACGCTGCACCATCCGCAACTGTCCACTCACCTAGTAATAACTGCCTTCTTTGGTTCTCTGGAAGAGATAGCAAGTTGGCTTCGTACTGACCGTCCTCTGCCAAGTAAGGATTGTCGTATAAACTAGCAGGAATAAACCTACGATAGAATAGTGGCTCACCTTCTTTAGCGTGGCCTTTAGGCCATACCATAGGCTCACCCGTATCAAGGTTTTGTGCCGGAAATGCTTTGTTTGCAGGAGCGGGATCAACGAACATCCGTTTTACCCATTGCATTCCTGGCCCGCCAGGGTTTGTAGTTGCCCTCATAAACGTGGGTAAATTAGGGTCTGTCGTTCTCAAGCGGCTTCGAAGATATTCAAACGCAAAAGGTGTTGCGTATTGGGTAAGTTCATCGAAGGCTATATAAGAGAAAGCCTGACCTTGGTATCGTAAAACATCTTCATCACGTTCGAGGTATGTAAGCCACAGTCTTGCACCTGATGGGAATACCCACTGAGACTTCTTTTCGCCCCATTTTGCACCCTTAAAAATCTTTGGATACAGTTCTTGGCACTTCCAAATGATTTCTCTTAATTCATCTGTAGTACGCCTTAATATAAGCCCATTAAAGTTACCATTATCAAAGTAACGCATTGGGTCCGCTATTAAGGCCATAGTTTTCCCGCCTCCGGCACTGCCCCCATATAGGACTTCTCTTTCCGGCGCGGCTAGAAATTCTGTCTGTGGCCCCGCATTTGGTTTAAATATAACCTCTTGCTCTACAGGGGCGGCATCATAGTTTAGGCTATCAGAAAAAGATGTCGGGGTTTCGCTTTCCTCAACCTTCTTTTTAACTTTTTTCTCAGCAATCGTTAAGCGTCTTCGAGCCTGAGATAGTTGCGTTCTTAGGGCCGCGTCTTCTTTCTCTTGCTTTGTCTTTGGCTTACGTTTGCGTTTAGCCTTTTCTAATTGTTTTACCCTATCTGTTTTATTGTCACCTTTTCTGTGACGCTTCCAGATATTAGAAAGAGCCTGATGAGACACATTTCTTTGTATCTTATCAGTTACCCATTCTGCGGTTTTTCTAAGAGAATGCCCGTTGTCGAGATATACGAAGGCTTCCTCTAATATATTTACTTGGTCAGTGTCGGGAATAAGTACAAGCGGATCTTCATCTGAAGGTATGTAACCAATAGCAACTTTAGCGGTTGCATTAGCCCGCTTCTTATTCTCCCACTTCTGGTTCTTGTTCGTCATTAGTTACCTGTTTTGGCGGCATGATAAATATCCCACCAGTTGGCCCCTTGACTTCAACCTGTTCTTTTTTGACGATACCTGTTCGATCAAGTATCTCTCGCGCAGCCGCTACAGAGTTTCTCGCTCCCATTGCGCTAGGATCATCTAACACTCCTAGAATACCAAATGCAGCCCGTGGAGCATTCATGGCTAACACCATCGAAGCCCGCTCGATAATTTCATCCCGTAGAGGATTAACCACCTCAGATTGTTTAGTCTGAGCGGAATACCCTGCTAGTTCCATTGCTTGCCGGATATTTCCTTGGGCAGGACCAATTAGAGCATCCAAAAACGCAATCTGTTTATCAGTATATTGTTTCTGTTCTTTTTCCATAATTTACCTAAGATATACGAAGGCAAGACCTACTGCGCCTGTACAAATCATCCAAAAAAAGCGTTCAGCAAATGCTATCTTTTGGCCCCGCGCTATGGCTTGCTTCTCAGCCTCATCCATACGTTCATCTATTTTCTTAATGGTAGAGTCGAAGTTATCCATTCTGTTGAACAGGGTAACCATTCTCTCTTCCATTCTTGCCATAGCGACTACTGCCTCTGACAATTTATCAATCTTCTCTTCCATGCGATGCAAACGCACCGTTCGGTCATCCCTGTCACTCATTTCTTGCCCCTTTGATTTTACCATCTGCCTTGGCTCTTGCCGACTAGATACAGGGCAATTCCCATAAATCCCGCAACTACGCAAAACAACGTAACGCCGACAGTCCATTCTAATATTTGACGTTGTATTTCTGCTTTGCGATATTCTGTTTTTCTTTTATGCTCCCTCATAGATCGAAGAGTTTCTTTGTACTCTTTAAGACCCGAAGGCCCATAAACGAACGAGATCATACTCTCTAGTTCAGTTTTTAATTCCTGCGCCCGCTTCTTGGTTGCAAAAACACGGGCTGCGTTTTCTTCCATCGATCCATTAAATTTCTGAATAAACGATGGATTTCGCGCCCGTCTGTCTGCTTCGGATATGTCTGTCCACGCAGAGGCAAATTTCATAAGACACTGCGAGGTATCCCTACCCGCATTGATAAGAGTCTTCATATTCGAAACGGCACTAGCCGCCGCCGCTAACGCGGTAACTGGATCTAACACTGCCCGCCCCCCTGTAGGTTAGCAGATTAAGTTTTTTTCTTTTTTGGCTTTTTCTTCTTAGGCCATCCGGCCTTCATATCTGCGTAGGCTTTTGGGCTTACTGTCGAATTCTTTTTCGAACGTGAAGTTCCCGCTTTTCGACGTTTGTTAATATTATTAACTAATGACATTTTGTTTCTTTCTAAAACTTCTTTGCTACGGGTTAGAAGTAGAAGTTGACCATCATCGTGATAAAGAGCGTAACGATTGCCCTGTTCTACCACTTTCGGCATGACCAGTAGCGGGCTGTAAATTTATCAGTAGCGGTATCGCAATTATGCCTAGCCCTGAATGATTTACGCCGCTCTGGATTATCTCGTTTGATTTCCATATTCTGGTCACCAAATCGAACTAATTTAATTTCTGTGCCTTTTTTCGCTAAAACTGCAAATTTCTTCGCTGCTTTAGGAGTACGTTTCGGCTTGTTGTATCCGGCAAACGTTTCACCACGGTATTCAATTCTACCGCTTGGTAAACGCCTAACGTCCTTCGTAGTAGCCATCTATTACCCGTCTGATGTCTCCACGCCCGATACCCAAGTCTTTTAACTCTCGATCATCCAAATGTTGTAGGATGTAGTAGTCGGCACGTTTTTGTTGATATGCTTCAAAGCGTTTCCACGCTTTTTTTAACCATAATTTCATTATACACTCCTTGTAGTGGTTATTACAAGGGGTATTATAACATACTGCTACTAGTGGTATTTATGCTGAATCGGTATACCCGTTACTCTCTAGCAGTAAACTTTGTTACAGTCCTGTTAAGTATCCATCGAATTGCCGTATAAAATTTGTTTTTCATAGGGCGTTCGATATCCATGAATAAAACAATGCGGTGTTGGCTAGTAGCGTTCGTGACAGAGTGTTCGAATGTATCATCAAACCACATTTCCTCTCCATCTTGCCACCACGCCTTCTGCCCACCTACAGTAATTGCACAACGCGGGCTATTTGGGGTCTGGATGCCTAGCAAACATCTGTATGATCCCGCCCAAGGGCCGAAGTGTGGTTTAATCACCGCATTGGGTTTCAGTATAGAAACCATTGCTAGTCTAATATCTTTGTGGCGGCTAATAATCGACATTGTTCGAGGACAAGTCTTCTTACCCCGCATAAATGGATTGCCGTACCATTGTAAGTGTACTCTATGCCACTTCCCATCATCCGTAACATCTTCATCGAAGAACAAATCACCCTGGATAGGGGCTGCACCTTTACTTGCTTCAAGTAATTCCTCTTGAATAACGTCAAAGCACTCTTTTAACTCAGCAATACCTTCATGGTCGCGGAATTCATCGTTAAGAAATGGTTTGTATGGAAATTTGCCGTTTTTTACCAAAAACGTATTTACTTTACGGATTATCCAATCGAGCCAATCACCATTATAAAGTTTTTTTACTAATTTCACGTTAAGTACGAACTCCAATAGGAAATTTAATGCACATACCTTCAAGTTTGTAAGGATTTTCGTTTTTAAAAAACTGTAGGCCCGCAGCCAAAACGTGTTCACACTTCTCTTGCTCGTAAAAGGTGTATGGGTTTTTAACTACTTGGCAGGATTTAATATCATCGTTGATGCACAAAACGATAATCGCAGCAAATACAGACACTACTTCTTCTTTTTCGTTTTCTTAGCGGCATAACCACCGTATGCGTATCCCGCCTTTGGCTTTTTCAACTTGTTAACGTCAATTCCATTGCCGGACACAGACATATAGCCACCTTGCGCGGCTTTAACAGAGGCTCCACAGTTCGAGGGTTTTACTTTAGCAACTTTGTATTTCATTTTATCACCTATCATTCTGAAGGCGTTTTACGATCTCTTTGATCTCGCCTTGATCCTGTTTTTTGTTTGACTCAGTAAGGTCATCAAAGAAGTCAGAGTAGCCAGTAAATGTCTGTGCATTGCGCTCTGCTTGAATTTGGGTAATCAAACCTTCTTCGACTAGAAGTTCCCGTACTCTTTCCAATTTCAACCGTACACCAGTGTTCGCCTCGATAGCGGCTCGAATGTAGTGAAGGTTGATGGAGTACTTGTCGTTAAATATGCTTCTCTTTTTGGGCATTGCGCGACATATTTCCTATTATATCTTAGGGGATAGAACAATGTCAACTAATTAGGGGTTGTCAGAAGTGGATTTCCATGATAAAATCAAGTTAACCCTTGAGCGGATATATATACACTCTAGTCATCGAAGCCCTTCACCAGTTGGAGGGTTTTTTTCATTTCGAAGGGGCTGAACTCTTTCGCTGAGACGTAGTAGGTCTTTTGAGCGTACTCTTCTAGTTCGCTGCGCGGTTTGAATACAACCAGTTCATTAGTGAGATCTACGAAGGCGTACCAATCAGAACGGATTTCTTTAATCCTGTAGTTCATTCGAGGGATCTTGGCTGTTGGGTGAGCCAGTATACCTTTAACGGCACTCTTCACCTCTACTGAGAACATCTCGCCATTAGGTCTTCGACAGAACAGATCTGTACCAACCCGATCTACAATGCTTGTTTCGATGCCTTGCTTCTCTAACAGGTACGCAACGAAGTATTCTCCAATGCGCCCTTTAGTCGAAGAGTTATGAACGACTTGTGGATCAGTCATTCACTATATCATCGTCCTCAAAATCTTTCGGATATGTGCCTTCGCCATTAACTAGGTCTTCATGGCGTTCTGCTACACGTAATATCCGTTCAGCGATCTTCTTTAATTCATTTCCCGTTCTGAACATTTCAGAGTATCCTTCACGGGAGAGATCGTCCGACCAGTATTCTAAGAAACCAGATACAATTCCATCCAAAGGTGTCCGTAATTCATGCGGATCTTCGTCTTCTTCTTTGTAAACGATTGTTAAGATATTTAGTACACCATCGTCATCAACCTCGATATCGTTTTCGAGGTCTACTTCTAGGTCTACCGATATGGTATGAGTTATTTCAGTCATGCTTTGCCTTGCTGCTCGAAGTGACCCACTCCAAAAGGCGATTTATTGTAGTCTTTTTAGAGAAACCTACACAATAAGAATCACTATGTCAATTAGTTAATGTATATACTTAGTGGTCTTTGTAAACACTACCCCTATATATGACGCAGGAGCGTATAGTGTGTTGACAGTTTTCTAAGCCCAATCTCCCAATCCGGCTATCGACCCTACTTTACAGTACCCATTTTCCAATCTCTGGTCAGACCTGTATACGCTAACGCACCCTACCCCCCGTGGCGCTCGCCCCTCTATCGATTTTTTAAGGAATTGCTGCAATATATTGATTTATATAGGTTTTATTTCAATTCGTTTAATAGTTTAAGCAATAAAATTAGATTCACGGAAAAACTCACGGAAAATAAAAAATAAAAAGATTAATAAAAACAATTGAATAAAGAAACGGCCCCATAACGCGACAATATGGGCCAAGTAAAAGCGGGAAAAAATCAACAACTATTGTTGACGAATTGTAAAATGCGGGGCGGGGCGTGTTCGGATGTACGATTTAACGCAATTGGTTAAAGTATCGATTAGCGGCGTTTTAAAGCCCGTATGATATAGCAAACGTTTCTTAATGGGGGTTGATGTACGAACGTTAATTAATGGGCGTTGTACGGGCCTTAAATTGAGCGATACGCAAGGCAATAAAAAAACCCGCCGATTAAAGCGGGTTCTTATTAATTCAATTGGTTTAAAGTTTATTTTCCGGCTTGATTTTTCCGTTGTTCAAACCGTTCAATATCGTCCGGCGTTATTTCAAGCATAGTACCCGCTAAAATATCGGCTAATGAATTGTCATTAACGGGCCGTGTTGCCTTTTCTAATTTTGCGGCGTTTGCTGCAATTGGTTCGATTATGGTTTGTTCGTTTTGAAATTGTTTTTCGTCATAATAATTTTGATCCGGCGAACCTTTAAATTGTATTTGTCGAAGTAAAATAATTAGATCTAACATTTGCGCCTTTTCTATTACTTCGCCGCCGCCTGTTAATTGCTTTTTGTAATTGTCGTAATAGTCGGTAACGAATTCGCCGTTCTTATCTATTAGCGCAATTTCTGGGGCGTCTCTTTTAAACGGGTCCGTTTCCAATTGGGCTATTGATAAAGTTAAACCGTAATCGCATTGGAATAAAATTTTATTCATTTTCATTTTTTTGGTTCCTGTTTTT
>MDSZ01057500.1_pt1 | contig 21363 bp, 12 predicted proteins | sample 811201 | NCBI WGS metagenome assembly MDSZ01 (sample SAMN05326647, study PRJNA326480) | marine metagenome | isolation source: seawater | place: Indian Ocean: North | collected 2010 | reverse complement strand
TGGTTATTGAGAAACATAGTGGTTGCGTGATAGCTCAACCAGATATTGTCTGCTTCTATTGGCAAGTCAACGGGGGAATATGGAGAAGACGGTCGAGAAAGAGGGCCGAGACAAAATATACGGATGGATGACTGTGACGATAATTCATCACGAGATGCTGTTTTTTGAGGCACTCATAGGCAGCATCGTAGTCACTGGAACAGGGTTCGTTCTGCAGAAATGAATTGAATGGATGGAATTTTTCTGCAAACGACAAAATTTGGCCTCCTGAAAGAAGTGTTTAAAAGGTTTTGGCGCGGAACTTGCTCCCACTGATGTTCTTCAGTGGTTTGTACCTACTTCAACAGAGATGAGAGGGTTTCAATGATTTCTTGTAATCAACAACGTGAGGATCGGAACACTCAAAGAGTACAAAACGGATTTGACAACCTGATCATTTTGTCACGAGCAGATCCTATTATTTGCGGACATTCCACGGAGACTCGAAACCTTGCAGAGGCGGCAATCCAATCCGGTGTTCAGCATGTTGATATTGTGAGCTACCCACTGGATGTTCTTGAGTCATCTGATTTGCCACTCAAGCCGATGACGTCCGTAGAGTCATATTCTCAAGGTATCACGGTTTGGCGGCCGGCCCCTGTCGGTGACTATAAAGTGCTCGATGGCAGGTTGAGTTATGCCATATCTGGTCAAATCATAGACCTCCTGGCTCGTCGCTCTGGCAGGACAGCTATCATGAACCTCTATCTTGTGCCGCACGGTCAAATGGTTTTGCAAGCGGTTCATGCAATACGCCGATTTCGCGAGACCCTCCTACCACGCACAATTGCAGAGGCTGTCGGTTCCGACATTACAAATGTTGTATCAAATGCCCTGTCAACGACTCAATTTGGTGCTGCAGCGCTCGTTCTTCAAAATTACCTGGAACATGACCTTCCCGTTGCGGTAAGTGCCTTTACACGAGACCTTATTGTTGAGGCTGGAAGACAGATTGATGAGGTGATGGGCACAACGTTTGCGTTTCAACTTCAGGAGCGTGTGCAAATTAGTTATCCCGCACTTGATACTTCTGCCTACCTTAGTCCAGCAATCAATGAAGTCGAACAAGCCGGACTTTTATCAAAACGTGGTCTTGTTCGAGATGGATACATTCTATTTTTGAGTCGTTTAACAAATGCAAAAGGTGTTGATGATCTCATTAAGGCTTTCCAGAGAAGTGATTTTTACGGTCGATTACCATTAGTGATTTGTGGGACTGGGCCTGACGAACATGCATTTCAGCAACTTGCTGCTCATGATTCAGCGATTCGTTTTTTCAATGATGTGGGTGATCTTGATAAACTTGCATTAATGGCTGGTTGTCATGCCTATTGTCTGCCAAGTAAACCGAGAAAGGAATTTACTGAAACATTTGGCATTGCAGTTGTTGAAGCAATGCTCTCTGCAGGCATCGGGCCAGTAATTACAACCCGTACAGGAGGCATCCCTGAGGCAACAGGAGATCATTGCATTTATCATCATGCTGGTGACGTTAACCATCTTACAGCTTGTCTTAATGAAGTGGCCAAGATGCCCGATCATGCACGAGCGATGCTCAGTCAGCGGGCTCGAGACTATGCGTGTCGTTTTGATAGACAAAGCATTCTCGCAAACCTTCTTAATACATCAACGGCCAAGACAACAGTGTAATGTGTATGTTGGACGGGCGAATGGCGGAACGCTCAATGGTAGATGAAGTAACAAGCCTGCAAAATAAACCGTGTCATGCAGATGAACTCATTCATCTTGTAAATCCATTTATTGGTACCGAGGCAGCTGAGGTTCCAGAACGTTCAGGCTTGGCATCAAGATGGTTTTGGCCAAAGCCACAGATTGGCAATACGCATCCAGGAGCCTGTCTGCCGTATGGAATGGTTTCGGCTATGCCTTACACAGGTGGTTATCCAACAGGATATGGCTGTTACGGAAAGTCACTCCAGGGACGCCCAGTCAAAATAAGTGATTCCTGCCGAATCTCTGGCTTCACACATTTTCAGCAATCCGGTGTTGGTGCGATTCGAAAGTATTACAACTATTGTCGAGTGACTCCGCTTCTTGTTGAAACCGGTGGGCTTGCAACGCTTGGAAACGCGTGGACGATTTCAAACGAACAGGCATCTCCTGGAAAGTATAGTTGTGCTATTGATGAACAGCGTATCAGCGCTGAGATTACGGTTACGTCCCGTGGGTCAATACATCGGTATACCTTTCCAAAATCAGAGCAAGCCGTGATTGCTGTTGATTTCTCTCATGGTGGAATTGTTGTTGATGATGGACGTACGATTCCACTGAGAGCCGAGATGTACCTTTCTGGACACACTGCTGCCGAGGCCTGCGTCACGATGGAAGGACTCCCAATCAGGATGGCTGTATCAATTTCTGGCCTAGGAAATAAAAGTCATTCGTCACTTTGGGAAAATGGAGAACTATGTGAGGGTCACTTCAAAACATATGAATCCATTCGGGAATCAACCTTTTATCCATTTGGTGTTCTTTTCACTGCTCCCACAGAAGAAGGGCAGGTTGTTGAAATCGAGCTTGCATTTTCATTTCGCAGTCGAGAACAGGCAAGAAAGAATCTCGCAACGGGGACGAGCGACTTTCAGATCGCTCAAGCGTCGGCCGAAGCATCATGGAAAGACAAACTCGGACGTATCCAGATCTCTGGTGGTGATCACAATGACCGTTGTATCTTTGCAACGGCTTTGTATCACAGCCTTATCAAGCCATCAGAAGCTCATGATGAATCACCATTCTGGCCATGGAAGGGACCATTTTTTTTCGACTTCTCGACCCTTTGGGACATGTACAAGACGCAGTTACCACTCATGCTGTCACTTTTTCCAGATGATGGGTCGAACGTGGTCAATTCACTGCTGACGGTATATGAAATGGAGGGCAATTTCCCTATCGGCTACAGACTTGCGCGTGGATATGACCGGTTTTCCCATCAGGCAAGTGGTCTTGCTCATGTTGTATTTGCCGACGCATATCATCGCTGTCTGTCAGATATTGACTGGGAACACGTTGTCACGTTGATGGTCAGTGATTTTAGCCGTGCGTATGGAGAAGCATTCCTGCAAGACGGTCTTGTTCATCCAATAACGCATACCTTGGATCTCGCCTATGCAGCTTTTTGTACTGCTACGATTGCTCATGGTATCGGTGATCGGAAGACAGCTCGTCACATGGAGAGCCTTGCAACACACTGGCAGAATGCCTTCTCTGAGGATGGGCTCCTCAAGGACTCAACGTTCTATGAAGGTACACGGTGGAATTACAGTTTTCGTCTCCTGCATGATATGGCAGGTCGTATTAAAGCTCTCGGCGGAGATGCAGCATTCATTCGGTTACTTGATAAATTTTTTGGCTATGGCGCGCAACCATGTGAGCAGCCAAAAGAGTGTCCCTCACATGAGGAAATGGTGGCAGGTGCTGCACTTGGACGCTTTGAGGGATTGAATAATGAACCAGATATGGAAGCCCCGTATGCGTATATCTATGCAGGAAGACATGATCGAACCTGTGAAGTTGTACGAGCGTGTCTCACGCAATGTTTTCAAAATGCACGAGGGGGTCTGGTTGGAAACGATGACTCCGGGGGGATGAGTTCGTGGTATGTGTGGAGTGCCTTGGGAATTTTTCCTGTAGCAGGACAAGATGTATTCCTCATTGGTTCTCCACTTTTTGAAAATGCACAAATTCAGATCAATGATAGTACAACACTGTCAATTGAGGCCATCAATAATCAACATCATCATCCATATGTTGCAAACTGTACTTTCAATGGAAAATCCCTCGACCGTCCATTTCTCTACTGGTCGGAGATTGCATCAGGAGGAACACTTTGTTTCCAGATGAGTAGTATTGCTCAGACATGGACTGACGTCCGCCCGCCGTCACATGGAACACAGGGATTATAAAATCATTGCTCAATTCTCTTAAGCAATAGAAGACGGAAATCCATGACCTGTGCTCCTGGGATATTACTTGCTTGGAGTTTCAATTTGCCCCGACCCTTTTTGAGTCGGATCGTACCAAGTGTCATCCGACGAAAGTTTTTTACATATGATTCTGTGCGTTCAAAGCGATCGTGTTCCATACCGGAGAGGGGTGGATCATGCGGTTCGCTGATTTTTCCGATTAAAGCAGAGTCTCCAAAACTGAGTGTTATGGTAGAGCCAATATCTTTCTTCGGGCAGGTGTAGAAAATATCGACCTGATACGTGCCTGTCATCCCAACATTGCATTCCCACGTGATAGCATCTTCGATGTGTGTCCAGTTGGTAAAAAAAGAGTCATTTGGAAAACGATTGGACCGTTCAATATGCCCATGAGCGACTCCATCACGAGCGGGGATCTGTGTGAGATCCGTATCAGGATGACCAATTGTGAAAGGGCGATGATCAAATTCTTTTCCGTAATCAACGAGTAAATCCTTGCGAAAGGTCTCAGCTATCTTCTTGAGTTTTTTTTCAACATCAGGCTGTTCTTTGTTGATCGCGACGTTCTGTCCAGGATCTGAATATATGTCGTAGAGCTGTCCATTATGATCAAGGCGAAACCGTTGTGTTCTTACAGATATTTTATTCTTCCAATGATGCACAAGAGTACGATCGATTGTGCGTGAGGCACCTGAGAGAAGAGGTGCAACACTCACGCCATCAAGCGGATTGGTTCCAACGACCTGGACTCCTGCCAATTCAGTGAGTGTTGGCATTAAGTCCATGACAGAACAGATCTCAGGAATCTTCGTACCTGCCTCTATCTTAGATGACCAACGAATAAATAATGGCGATCGAACACCACCTTCATCCGTTGATCCCTTCCGTCCTCGCATTCCACCATTCCACCGAGCGCCATTGGGCCCGTTATCACAAAAGTAGACTACAATGGTGTTATCAGCCAGCTTGAGTTCATCAATTTTGGCGAGAAGACGACCGACATTCCAGTCAATATTTTCACACATAGCAAGTGCTGCTCTGGTGTGATTGATTTTTTCAGATTGCTTCTTGGGATGATCTTGAGTCAGTTGCTTGTCTTTAAATTTTTCCCACCATGTATTGGGAACCTGCATAGGTGAATGTGGTGTGTTGTATGGAAGATAAATGAAAAATGGTTCGTGCTGATGCTGTTCAATATATGAAAGAGCACAATCCGTAAGGTCATCGACAATAAATCCGTTGCCAGTCACAAGTTGACCATTGTGTTCAAGCATTGGACTGAAGTAGTTGCCCCAGTGACCCGAACAAAAACCATAGAATTCCTCAAAGCCACGAGCATTCGGATGGTAAGGATACTGCATGCCGCTATGCCATTTTCCAAAAGCAGCTGTTTTGTAACCAGCATTTTGAAAAAGCTCACTGATCATCGTTTCATCAGCATTCACTCGCTCTCCACCCTCTGATGTGGAATACACCCCACAGCGAACATGATGCCGACCTGTAAGAAATTCAGCGCGTGTTGGTGAGCAGACAGGACTTACGTAAAAGCGATCGAACTGTGCGCCGCTGCGAGCGAGGCGATCAATATTTGGTGTCTCAATAGCAGTATTACCATGAAGGCTCAGGTCGCCCCATCCTTGGTCATCGGTGAGAATAACCACAATGTTTGGATGTTCCTGAGCACGACTTGTGTCCAGTGGAAGTGATAATCCAACCAGAACAAACCACGACATGATATACAGTTGATTCTTGAACATAAAAGATTCTCAAGAGACAAAAAGAAGAGGAAAAGCAAACGATTCGTAATGCTCGAATAGGTACGATTCTATGAAGATGACTCTGAAGCACGAATCATTCGCACGTGGACTGGTTCAGGCAGCCCGATGACCATGTCCAGTGTATCTTTATCAATAAGCGTGTAACGAATTAAGATACCCCCCTGCGTTCCATCACCTTCAGTGAACCCAAGGCGGAGAATTGCTTTACCATCCTTATTAAACTCCCATGTTCCTCGATGAGATGAGCCCGTGCTATCAGCACCAACATGGAGAATATCTCCATCAGCAGCATTCACGCTCATCAGGGAGACCGTTGTTCTTGTTCTGGATTCAGACCTCTGCTCAATCACTCGTTCTTTGATTTGCCACCGAAATGTGAATCGAAGCCCTTTGCCGCCTGAGTCTTTATCTACCCAAGTCCCTAAAAGTGACGACCAGTTGTTTTGCTGAAGTATTGAGGCGAGCGTCTGTGCGGGTGCAGTATCTTTTACATGAATAATAAAGTCATTACTGAACTGCCCATCTGGATTTTGTAGCTGTAATAAATGCATGCCTCCATCTGGAAGGTCTGCCAGTTGTATGGAAATCCGCTCATTCTTCCGAAGTGAAAGAACACTTTCCGCGCGTGAGCCGTCGAGATATACCTGAGCATTTTTCTTGATGTGACGACCACTGATCTCCATTGTTTTGTTATTGGCGTGAAGAACGGGAAAAGACTGCGGCCCACGTTGTTTTTCAATAGGGCCAACGGTCCAGATGGCTGGCTGAGGAGAATCAACATTACAGTTTTTTCCGTGCCGTGCTGTCAGAGTCATAATGAGTTCACCTTCCCGCACTCGCTCTAGGAGCTCATCGTGCTTTATTGACAATGTCCCAGAGGCATTTCGGTAGACGTTATCAGCATCCAACTGAAGATGGATTCGTTGTGGAAGAGTATCCTTGATCAGCACACCATCTGCTTCCAAGACAATAGCACCTTGTTCTGACGCACGCTCGAGAGCGCCTAGGAGATCAGCCTGTGCATCGCTGTTGGATGATTCTTTGCTAAGAGTCAGTTGTCTTCCAAAGGCTCCTGAAAAGCCAGTACTCATCTCAAGCACCATATCCCAAACAGGATTAAATCGTTCTCGACCGCCCCAGGAAAAACGCCAGATTTTTTCTTCAGATTGACCTTTGTCAGCAACACGACTGTAAAAAGGAAAATCAATAATATTCAGCCGTCCTTGGGGCAGAATTAGAAACCGGTCATACGCGCCACGCCATGTGGGTGCATCCATACCGGTGCCGGGAGTATTCGTGCTCACAAGGTGGGGCATGCGATGGCAGTTCCCACAGATATTAGCTTTTTTCTTTGATGGATCGTCATCACCAAGAATATGAAATAATTCAAAACCTTTTCTTGCTCGCTCAGTGACAACGCTTGTGTACGGTCGACGTTGTGATGGAGGAAATGGAATGCTGAGTAGAAATCGCGCCATATCATCTCTTTGTTCAGAAGATAAACGTCCGATTTTTCCTTCATCATTTCGTTGTTTGTCATCGACAAAAATCATTGTTGAAGCAAGCCCACCATCAATGAGGTGACGGATTCGACTCAGAGGATTGAGTAAGTCAGTATTTGGTTCATCACTGCCATGAACATTTGCACTATTATTTCCACCATAGGGATCACCTGGAATGCCATCCCAGTGATAGGGTTCTGTATCTCGAAGACCACGAACTGGCATGGTCGAGCGTGGCATAATCTGATTTCCACCTGTGACAATGGGTGTTTTTAAAACCCACAGGAGCTGGTCAGTATGCCCATCAGGATGACAGCTCGCACACGAAAATGTCCCAGTGGATGAACTCGATGCCGTTTCAAAGGCGATTCGACCGCGTTTGATTGCTGGTGGGGTCGGATCCGCAAGAGCTATCGTTGTTTGCACATGTGGTGACCGCGGATCAGTCAGGTCAATCAGGCTGACTGAGTTGGCGACAGCATTGAAAACCCAGGCTGACTGTAGTGTTCCGTGGTGATGATCAAGAACAATTCCACGTGGCACCGCATCGACATCCACAGAGCCCAATACTTCGCCACTCTTCGCATTGATCGTAAGAATTTTATCAGATCCAGCAGATGAGATGACAAGTGTTGTGCCATCGTCACTGACTTGTACTGCAAATGGTGTTGCAACAGCAGCGTCTGGATCAGGGTGAATGGGTGGAAGTGGCTCCAGATCAATGCGGTGAATCGTATCAACTGATCCGTGTGCATTAAAACGGACGCGGGTTATTTGATTAAGGAATGCCCGATTGTCAAGTTCTTTCAACGAATGCTGCTGTGTACCTGCACGACCGTTCAGATGGTTTTGTGCATCGGTTTGAGTAATGAACACAGTGCCCGCTGAATCAACAGTCACTCCATAGAGTAACGTACCGAGCGATTCAACAGTCTCTACAAGCGTATCGGTTGTGGTATCGAATACGAACAGATCGCGATCTGGAACTTTCGGGTGCTTGATGATGTCAACGACGTGGCCGATGGAAAGCACATTGTTGTGGGTGATGGAATGTTCCCACGCATCAAATGTGATGAGATTGTCATCAATCGACTCTTTCCTGCCGCCTGAAAGCTGTGTTTTGTTATTTGACTCGAAGGGCACGACATACAGGTGGCCATTGCTCACTGTTATAGCTCGAGGATCCTGGGCAGGAATGGTGAGTTTCTTTGTGATGCGACGCGTTTTGACATCAATAACAGCAATTTGATTCTCTGATGAGAGTGCGACATATGCTTTTTCATTGCTAGCAAATGCAATCCCAACAGGTTCATCAAAAGTGGTTGCTCGATCAGGATTAAACTCCTGAACAGTAGCAATGATATTGAGATAGGATGGGCTATCGGGATCATTGTCAATCACACTGACTGAGTCGGAAACATGATTGGACACCCAGACTTCAAGTCCATCAGGGCGGATAGCCAAGCTGACTGGGTCGACGCCAACTGCAATCCGATCAATGACCATGCATGTGGTGATGTCAATAATGTCAACGGTGTCTGCAGCCGTGTTCGTAACGAAAACATGGTCACGGCACAGAGCAATGGGTCTCGAGTGAGGGCTCACAAATATAGGATGACCAACCTCACGCTGCCTTGTGAAAACACCATCCTCTTTTCCCTGACTGACTGGAGCAGCTCTGACGCTCGTAGAAAGAACGAGCGGAATCCATTGAAGAACACTGAGTCCTGTGATTGAAAGAATGAAAAACAGCTGAAACGATCGGATCGGTTTCTTCATGTGTTTTTCCTTTATTTCTTTCACTAAGTAACAAAAGATGGAAAATACGAGAACAACTAAGAAACGTATTGTAAAGGAGATTGGGTGGCAGGTGGATTGTTCTTTTGTGGATTTGTAAAGAGGCTGTGTTGGGATGGTACTGTGAATCATCAAGATACTATTTTTTCTGACAAACACACATCTCTTAACCACGCGTTGACCATATTCGTGGACATAAGAACATGAGAAAGAAAACATATGAGATTCACGGATCACTCCCTCTATTTAGCATGATTTGCCGCCGTTTTAGCGAGAAGCTATCTTTATATATGGATATGGTTTTTGTTATGTCTCGTAGTGAAATAGTGGTGATTTCATTGCATTGCATTTGAGAGGATAACGTATCCCATGAACAATTATTTCACACTGAATCGTCGACGTTTCCTACAAGGGACAGGGAGTGCGCTAGCACTGCCAGGCCTAGAAAGTTTTGGAAGCGAAGGCAAGGCCATCACATCTCAGCCCAAGCGTTTAGTTTGCGTCGGCAACCATCTGGGTTTTTATCCCGGTCATTTCTTTCCGGATATTGCCGGGAAGGACTATGTGCCCACGTCGACACTGAAGCCACTTGAGATGCATCGGGATGATATAACAGTATTTTCACACCTCGATCACGGACTGAATGGCGGACATAAAGCGGTACAAGGTTTTCTGACCAGTATCAAAAAAGAAGAAGCTTCCGGTTTCCCGGAAAAAAATATTTCACTTGATCAACTCGCAGCAGAACATGTCGGTAGTGAAACACGTTTTTCTTCTATCAATACCGGGATTGAAAAAGGCACTGATATGTGTTGGACGCGAGCCGGTGTCCATGTGCCACCAATCAACAACCCTTCGACATTGTTTCGAGGGCTCTTTGTCGATTTGCCCAAAGGCTCTATCGAGAGTGAGCATGTGAGGCTGTCACACCGTGGCAGCGTGCTCGATGCATTAAGTGATTCAGCTCATGCCCTAGATCGAACCCTGAGTGCAGCAGATCACCATAAGTTAGAACAATACCTGACATCAGTTCGTGACGTTGAACGGCGTTTGCAGATGTCAAAAGCTTGGCTTGATCGACCGAAGCCAGCATCACCAATTGATGAAGTTCTTGACGAGGAGCGACAACATATTGATGAGGTAGCCCTTCTCTATGATTTGATGGCGTTAGCTCTCCAGACAGATTCGACACGTGTTACAACGCTAGAGACCGGATTAGGCTTCCGCACATCAGAGTTGAATCTTGGTAGTTATCACGGCCTATCTCATCACGGCAAGTCAGAGGATCGGATTGGTCAACTTCAAATCATCGATGCCTTTCTTGTAACCAAACTCAGTGACTTTATATCTCAATTGAAAGAGGCACAGATTTTTGACAGCACACTGATTGTATTCGGCAGTGGTATGAGTGATGGTTCGGTTCACAGTAATCGAAATCTTCCAGTACTCCTTGCTGGTGGTGGATGTGAACACCAAGGGCATATTGTCTGTCCCAGTGCCCAACATGAACGGATACCTCTTTCAAATCTATGGCTCTCAGTGTTGCATTGGTTTGGGGTTGATGCTGATCACTTTGGACGAAGTACGGGAACATTTTCTCCTATGCGTTTGGGTGAGGGGCGATCGTGAAGAACGTGGTCGCTCTTCTATGGGTGGGATCTGTCTTGCTGTCGCAATCTGCCAAGGCAGAGAGCCACATCCAGTCATTTATTGGAAAGTACTGTATTGAATGTCACGGCAGTACGAAACAAAAATCTGATCGTCGTTTTGATACCCTTCCTGAACAAATTGAGTCATTTGACAGTCTTGAGCGGTATCAGGAAATCATTGATCAATTAAATCTTGAGAGCATGCCGCCAGAAAACGCACCCCAGCCGCTGGAGGGGGAACGTTTGGAAGCTATTAATCAACTTACTGAAAAACTGAGTCGTGCTCACCGCCAGCTTGAGGATTCCGGTGGACATAGTGTGCTTCGTCGCATCAATGCATGGGAATATCGACACACAATTGGCGACCTGCTGGGAATCAATGTCCATGTTTGGAATCCATCAGCAGACTTTCCAGAAGATATAGACGTCAGTGGTTTTGATAACAACGGATCAGATTTGGTGACGTCAGGGTTATTGATGGATCATTACTTCACTGCTGCTGAGGAAGCGATTCGGCGATCTACGCACTTTGAAAAACAGCCAGAATCAAAAACATATTCACAAACATCACCGTTCTATTTTCAAGATAAAAGCCTGAATGATCTCCCAAAACTGTTTCAAACGGACCGCTTTCGTTTTGTGCCATCAACGCCATACACAGATCTCTATGGCAGGCATTATCGAGGAGGTCATATTGGATTTCTTCCACTGGTTCGTGCAGGTGGTGTGCCTGCCAGTGGGTTCTATACCATTCGAGTGAAAGCCGCAGCTGTCGGTCGGTTGCATGACTATGAAGCAGCCCTTGATGATTTCCGAAATGGTGATCCCATTGTGATGGAAGTGGCAGCTGTTGATCGACGAGGAAGTGTTGAGAGTAGCGGCAACGTTTCAGATATGACTCCGCTTGCATGCATTGAACTGACCAATGAGCAACCGCGTTGGTTTGAATGGACAGTCTTTATTGAAGCTGGGTATGAGCCAGAGATTCGTTTTCGGAATGGCCCTATGGCAGCAAAGCGGTTAGTCAGGATGCTCAGAACGAAAGCGTCTCACAGAAAAGAATTAAAGCCATTTATCGAGATAGAGAATGCACTGGAGCGGTCGCATTCATTGCTTCAGGCATACGAAGGACCCCGGCTCAGGGTGTGGGAAATCAATCTGGAAGGTCCACACATGAAGACATGGCCGCCCGATGGTCATCGTGTGGTGTATGGGGACTTGAGTCGAAATGATTTAAATGCAGAGACAATTAAATCCCGACTCAAGGTATTTGCACAGAAAGCCTTTCGGCGTGATCCGCTTGAGGGTGAACTGGACCCAATTCAATATCTTGTCACACAAAAGCAGCGAGAAGGAATGAGTGCCTTCGATGCCTTGCAACTTGGCTGTGAGGCTATTCTTTGTTCACCAGGATTTTTATTTATCAATCTTGGCGAAGGTGCACTGGATGATACGGCCTTGGCTTCAAGACTCTCCTATTTTCTCTGGTCATCTATGCCTGATGACGAACTTCTTGAGTTAGCAAAAAAAGGAACCCTCAAGTCAAATCTCCGATCGCAAGTGTCACGCATGCTCGCAGATAAAAAGTCAGATCGATTTATTACTCATTTTGTGAGCCAGTGGTTAGATCTCAAAAATATTGGTGAGATGCCACCATCTGAAGAATTTCTAGAGTATTACCGTGATAATTTAGAAGTGGCAATGCGTGGTGAAACCGAAACCTTTTTCAGACATGTAGTTGATAATAATCTGCCTCCTAGAGAATTTCTTGAAGCAAACTATACGTTTCTCAATCGTGAACTTGGCATGCACTATGGGATTGAAGGGATTCAAGGTAATGAGCTGAGGCGTGTTGCTCTTCCAGATGATCGTCGAGGAGGATTGCTCGGCCAAGGAGCCTTTTTGACTGCCTCTGCCAATGGAGTGGATACATCACCAGTTGTTCGAGGCGTGTATGTACTGGAAAAAATTCTTGGTTATACACCACCACCTCCACCACCAGACGTTCCGGTTATTGAGCCAGATATTCGTGGTGCGACAAGCATTCGGGACCAGCTTCTGAAGCATAGAGCAGTTGCAACGTGCGCCGAGTGTCATCGCAAGATCGATCCACTTGGTTTTGCTCTCGAGCAGTATGATGCCATTGGAGGCTGGAGGGAGGCCTACGAAAAAGATGTCCCTATCGATCCAGCGGGACAACTACCAAATGGGCAAAAGTTTGAAAGCATTCATGAATTCAAAAAGTGTATAAGAAGGCAACAGCAACAGTTTGCCCGCTGCCTAACAGAGAAACTTATGGCGTATGCTTTAGGTCGTACTCTCGAAATACGTGATCGACCAGCAGTTGATACGATTCTTAAAAAGCTTGATCAGACGGATGGCGGCCTTCACGACCTCTTTCAACTCATTGTTTCAAGTACACCGTTTCAGTCAAATTGATGTCTATTATTGGTGACTGACTGTTCTGACTCAAAACCTGAGGATGTGATATATGACGCATCATATACGAGTTGTTCTATTTTTGTATTTCAGTGTTATTACATACAGCATGGCCAATGGTTCTCCCCAGAACATCCTGCTCATATGTGTTGATGATCTGCGGCCTGAACTCAACTGTTTTGGTGTGGAGTATGTACGGTCCCCGCATATTGATGCACTTGCTGAACGCGGGAGGATCTTTCACAGGCATTATGTCCAGGCTCCTACATGCGGTGCATCGCGTTACACCTTACTGACCGGGAGATATGGTGGTGAAGGGAATAACGCACTTTTTCATCGGGCGACGCAACTTCAAAACCATGCAGAGGGGATACCTGCATCCATGCCTGCTTGGTTTCGACAGCATGGCTATACAACAGTATCCGTTGGCAAAGTATCACATCATCCTGGCGGTCTTGGAGGTGCTGATTGGAACAATATCAATGAACCAGAAATGCCAGACTCGTGGGACCGCCATATCTTGCCTGTTGGTCGTTGGCAACATCCAAGGGGTTGGATGCATGGTCTGGCCAATGGTGAGATACGACATAACGCGAAAGACATGGATGTCTTTCAATCAAAGGACGGTCCAGATGCGATGTATCCGGACGGCATATCGGTAGATGAAGGCGTGCGTCAACTCAAAATGTTGTTAGGTGAAGGACAGCCATTTTTCCTTGCCGTTGGTATCCTGCGACCACATCTTCCATTTGGAGCACCAGCCAAATATTTCAAGCCATATGTTGATGTCACACTTCCGCAGATAAGCCATCCTCAAAAACCGGAATGGAAAACGACGTGGCATGGCTCCGGAGAGTTTATGAAATATAACCGCTGGAATCGGAATCCGATCACGGATCCAAGCTTTGCTGAGGAAGTCAGAAAACATTATGCGGCATGTGTGAGCTACGCAGATGCTTCTGTTGGTCGTCTGATGAACACACTCCATGCAAGCAATGCTTTCGAAAATACTATTATTATTCTTTGGGGCGATCATGGCTGGCATTTGGGTGAGCATGCTGTGTGGGGAAAGCACACACTCTTCGAAGAATCGCTTCGTTCACCACTCATTATCTCGTATCAAGGAATGGATAAGTCAGGCATGGGTACTGATGCCGTGGTTGAGACACTCGATATTTTTCCTACGCTCTGCGAACTCACTAAAACACCCGTGCCAGAATACATTCACGGGAGATCACTTCGACCACTCTTGGAGTCTCCGAGTGGAACGGGTCATGCGGCAATCTCCTATTCAAAAAATAGAAAAACTATTAGGACCGATCGCTATCGGCTTATCGATCATGGAAATGGATACCATGAACTCTACGATCACTCATCCAAAGGTGAGGTTGAAAATATAGCGGAGAATCATGCGGATATTGTTGAATCACTCGCGGAACAATTGAGACATCGACTTGCCAAGCCGTAGCCAGGTGTACTGCATTGGCTCTATGTTCCGTATGTCAGTTGGTGAAGCATCACACCGGATCCTCAGAAGCAGTATTCTCGAGGGAGTCTGATTTATTTTCGTAATAAAAAACGAAAAATTGTGATGGTTCACGGGAAAAATGGCATCCGCTCCCAAACCAGACGACTGTAGGATTTCCAAGAGTGGCTTGAGAAAGTTGCCAACATTGGCATTCATGAAAGAAGTTCTGGAGTCTCTATGACGGATGACACAAAGCTTTTCGTTCTCGACACGAATGTAATCCTGCATGATTCTGACTGCCTGAAAAATTTTGAAGAGCATGATATTGCAATTCCTATTACGGTGCTTGAGGAACTGGATCAGTTCAAGCGTGGTAATGAAAACATTCACTTTCAAGCCCGTGAGTTTCTTCGTCAACTTGATGCGTTGACAGGTGATGTTCTTTCTGATGAGGGCAGCCCACTCGGTGGAACGTTAGGCAATGTACGAGTTGTTCTCGGTGCTGAGTGTGATAACCGGCTTCGTGCGGCGTTTCTCCAAGACACGCCGGATCATCGTATTCTGTCAACGACGCTTACCCTTCATAAGCAATTGGGGCCACGACAAATAGTTCTTGTCACAAAAGACACCAATTTACGAATGAAGGCAAAATCACTAGGTCTTCGTTCCGAGGACTATGAGTCAGATAAGGTCGAAAGTTTTGATACCTTGTACAAAGGAAAGCGCACCGTCGAAGGAATGTCATCGTCGATGATCGACCGTCTTTTCTCGGAGTCGAGTGGGGTTCCAGCGAGTGATTTACCCGATGTGCAATCACCGCGTGCAAATGAAAACTTTGTGCTTCGAAATGGCAGTAAGTCAGCGTTGGCAACATACCGGCCACAGGACAGAGCATTTGTTCGAATAGAAAAGCAGGTTGCATATAACATTGCACCGCGGAATGCAGAACAATCATTTGCGCTCAAGGCATTATTGAATGAAGATATTCGGCTTGTCACATTGGCGGGAAAGGCAGGTACGGGAAAAACACTTCTTGCTTTGGCAGCAGCGTTAGAGTGCAGACAGCAGTATCGGCAGATTTTGCTTGCACGACCCGTTGTTCCGCTATCGAACCGTGACCTTGGATTCTTACCTGGAGATATTTCAGAAAAACTCGATCCCTATATGCAGCCTCTATACGATAATCTCACGGTGATCCGACACCAATGTGGCGAGAACACACAGGCGGCTCAACGCATTAATGATATGCGTGAATCAGAAAAACTGCTTGTTTCTCCCCTGGCATATATTCGTGGGCGAAGTCTCCAACGTATTTTCTTCATTGTTGACGAGGCACAAAATCTCACACCACACGAAGTCAAGACAATCATTACACGCGCTGGTGAAGGTACAAAAGTTGTTCTCACGGGTGATATCGCTCAGATTGACCAACCCTACCTTGATGGGCTTTCCAACGGAATGAGTTATCTTATCAATAGAATGATGGGTCAATCACTCTACGCGCATGTCACCCTTGAAAAGGGTGAGCGATCTGCACTTGCGGATCTTGCAAGCGAACTACTGTAGTTCTTCAGAAAAGCAAACGACAGACAGTAACAAAAATACATTATCCTGCTTCGAGGATAGCTGCGATTTTCGGACGAGTGTTTTCGATTCTCTTCAGATCAAGTGTGAGGCCAAATGGCCCGAGAACGCTCTGGAAAAATTCATATGCAGGCTTCACCTCACTGAATGGAGCAGACGCTGTGTCAAACGGTGTTGCTCCGTCACTATTTTCAACATCTTTCTTGGCACCTTTTTGGATCAGGAGTTTGAGGATTTGTGTCCGGCAGAAAAATGCAGCCGCCACCAATGCTGTCGAACCTTGCTTATCTTGAGCCTCAATATCTGCGCCAGCATCGATAAGGAGTGAGGCTGTTTCATCTTGGCCAAAGACAATCGCAGCAATAAGAGGTGTTGCTCCGGAAGACGGATTTTTGGTGTTGAGGTCTGCACCATCGGAGATGCACTGCTTGACGATATCCACTTTCCCAGCTGCGGCAGCTTCTTCAAGTGAACTATCACCCTTTACCTGACATCCAAGAACTGTTGTAAGTGTGATGATGAGTGTAGACAAAACGCTACGCAACATAGGAAATATCCTTTCATCAGTTGGAAGGAAGCATCTTGATATCATGCCGAACGTTAGAGTCCAAATTCTTCAAAACGAACAGTCTGAAAGATAAGGTCTGCCCGTGAAGATTCGTAAAGAATGCCAAGGGTTTGATCATCAACAATCACAAGAGAACTGTAAGCACCACCATTTTCATCAAGCAGAATACGCTTGCTCCACGTTGTACCATCGTCCAAGCTCATCTGAATAGTCATCTTTTTTCGTTTGGATGTGTGGTGGGGATTGGAAAAGAACAGAACACAACGCCCGTCATTAAGGGTGTGAGAAATCAAGCTTGCCATGCAAACCGGTTCTGGCAGGCTTCCATGGTCAGAGTCATGGACAATCCAGTGTTCACCAAGGTCATGCGTTACACTGACTGCTCGTCCATTTGTTTCTGTCTTATCTTTACGATTACGATTATCTCGAATATTCAGCATGAGAGAGCCATTAGAAAGTTCGGCGACGGCACATTCCGTTGTGTCTGACCGGGCAGGGTTTGAAACAGTCCATGATTTCCCATGATCCTTACTCCACGTCAGATTAGAAAATGGCATGCCGGTTTCATCGCGTCCCTGGGTTGGCATGACGAGCGTGCCGTCACGAAGCGTAATACCGTTCCCTGGAGCTGGTGCAAATAGATACCACTTGGGATTTTTTAGGCGACCTGTCCAGTTCTCAGGATGTGACCAGGTTTTTCCGTCATCTTGTGAGCGTACGATCATGAACTGGGACGATGTCGTTGGGTCAATTCCAGGCTCCGAACCTCTGTCTTTCCACTGATGTGTTCCTGGTTTTCCGTGTGTCCATACGGCGCTTACGAAAATCTCACCAGTTGCTTTATCTATCAGTATGTTTGGATCTGAACAGCCATTTTGATCCTGAGCAAGACCACCGTATTCGCCCATATCCATTATTGGGCGTGGTGCTTCCCAGGTCTGTCCATGATCTGTTGAACGCGATAACCCGATATCCATATGTCCTTGAAGATCACGGCGACTTCGATAGCGCATGTCGTACACCGCCAACAAGGTGCCATCATTGCTTTTGGCAATGCCAGGAATTCGAAATGTATGACAACCACTGTCACCTTGATGATGAATGACCACATAGGGTCGATTTGCTTGAGCCTCAAGCGTGAGTGAAATACAGACAGATATTCCAATAAAGATAAGGTGTTTCATGGTGAAGAATCCTTAATGCAAAGTACCGTATGCATTGGCACGACCAGTCTTGGATGATACGGCGACAAATACCTATGAGGCGATGATCAGCATCATACACTAGGCAAGAAGGTCATGAATCACTTCTCCACCAAATTGTGATAATTGTTTGTGGCGACCTGCATGATAATACGTCAGTTTATTGTCATCTAATCCGAGGAGATGAAGAAGCGTCACATGTACGTCACGGATGTGGTGAACACATTCAATCGCTTCAGCACCTAATTCATCTGTTGCGCCGATAGTGTGTCCAGCTTTTGTGCCACCTCCAGCAAACCAGATAGTCATGGCCTTGGCATTATGATCACGTCCGTAGGACTGCCCTCCCCCACGCAGTCCATTATCTGGTGTTCGACCAAACTCACCACACCACACCACTAGCGTGTCTTTGAGCATGTCACGTTGTTTCAAATCACGTAAGAGTGCAGCAATTGGCTTATCAACACTTTGAATGAGTGACCCATGTGCCTGTTCAATGTAATCATGGCTATCCCAATTACCGGCATACGCTTGAACAAATCGTACTCCCTGTTCAATCAGTCGTCTTGCAAGAAGACACTTCCGGCCGAAGGCATCAGTACGAGGAGCACCAATACCATAGGAGTCCAACATCTGCTGAGACTCTCCATGAATATTGATGACATCAGGCACTTCACTTTGCATCGCATAAGCCAACTCATAGCTTTGCATTCTTGCGGACAGGTCATCACGATGTGCTCTGTTCGCAAGATGCTTTTGATTGAGTTCAAAAAGAAGATCTAAGTCGGCACGTTGACGTTGATCCGAAATGCCAAGTGGCGGGCTCAAATTGAGGATAGGACTGCCTTCCGGCCGAAGCGGTGTTCCCTGAAAACGAGCTGGCAGGAATCCATTCGACCAGTTTCCAGGTCCACCCTGTGGATAGCTGGTGCGAGGTAGTACAACAAATCCCGGAAGATTGTCATTTAAGGATCCAAGCCCATACGTTACCCAGGATCCGATAGCTGGATCACCACCAAACTGATTGCCAGTATTCAGTTGGTAACAGGCCGTAGGGTGATTCACAGATTCAACTTGTCCGCCGCGATAGAAGCATATGTCGTCCACCATGTCCTTGAGGTGAACCCATGGCTGGGCAATATCTGCTCCACACGTTCCAGCACGGATAAATGGAAATGGACTTTTGACAAAGTAGCGTTTGCCAGAAGACATCGCACTTTCCATATCACCGTTGCGATTAAAGGCTTTCAGGTGCTGCTTTTGGAGTTCAGGTTTTGGATCAAACGTATCGATGTGGGAGGGCCCACCCTCCATCATTAGAAAAATGCATCGCTTTGCTCGAGCGTTGTGGTGTGGATGGTTTTCTTCAGCGTGAAGGAGTGATGTCAGTGCAACAGATCCAAGACCCGCTCCAAGTCCGAAGAGGACGTCACGACGATTGGGCTTCACGAGTGTAATGTTTTGATTTGTCATGACATTAGTCCACATACACAAACTCATTCGTATTCAGGAGAACCCGGCAAATATGCGCAAGGCTTCGAGTATTCGCGTCAATGGCACCCGGCTGAATATCTGGTTCGTAGTGTGAATAGGCGGGCATATGTTCAATGAAGGTATAGGGCTGACCGGTTTTTTCTGCCATCACCGTTCGTGTAATTTGATTTGGAAAATCATCAGGGGGGTACTGTTTGACTCTTTCTTCTTGAAGAGCATTTTTCCAATGCGTGAGACACGTATTCATTTCCTGATCAGTTGGTTGCCGTGAGAGTGCCAGAGCAAAAGCTCGTACAAGTATTGCTCTTCTATCTGGCAAATGTTCTTTCTTAAGGCGTATTGCAAATGCAATAGAACGCTCAAAGACCTCCTTGGAATTAATGAGTGTAAGTGCCTGAGGTGCAATCGTTGAGGTTTCTCGTATCTCACACGATTTGTCAGGACCAGGTTGATTGAACGTTTCTAAAAAGGGATCTCGTAATCCACGGATGCGTTCAGCATATAGTGTTCGGCGGTTGCGTTGTGAGGGTGATGAGTCGGGCTCGTAGACCGAGGCCGTACCACCCATAATTTGCCGCGGCTGAAACGCAATCTCAGTGTCAATGTCCGGGCGACAGGGTATTCCTCCAACAGCGAGGTTGATCTCACCACTTACAACCAGCATGGCATCCCTCAATTCTTCAGCTGTGAGACGTCGGGGAAGAAAAAGCGCATAGAGTTTTGAAGCTGTGTGAAGATTCTCAAGATTGTCTGGATTTGGATGATTACTACTTCGGCGATAAGCCTTTGATGTAACGATCAATCGGTTAAGTTTTTTGATGGACCAATCATTGTCCATAAACCAGCGAGCGAGGAAATCAAGCAATTCTGGGTGCGTAGGCTGACCGCCTGTCCCACCAAAATTATTGGGGTTGGCGGCAATGCCTTTCCCGAAATGCCAAGACCAAACTCGGTTTACGATGACACGTGCCGTGAGAGGATTTGATGGATCAACAATCCAGTTCGCGAGAGCTAAGCGTCTTGATTGTTTGCCACCAACAAACACATGTTGACGCATAGATCCCAAGGATTCTGCTGCGCTCAGAGCACCTGGTGTCACAGGATCCGCAAGCGAATAGACATCGCCTCCACTGTGAATGGCATCTTTTTCAATCTCCCCTTCTGCCCAACGGTCGTCTGGGATTATGAGACGACCGCTCACGTTTTTCCGATGGATAGTGGCTCCTGTATAGGTTGCCAACGCGAAGGGTTTGGTGCGATCCTTTTCAATGGAATGACGAGTAATATTCTTTGTCAGTCGACTTAACGAGGCTTCATCACCAGGATCAAGGCCATTCTTACCAGTTTTGGCATCACCCACCTCCTGCTTTTTATCACGCTCAATTTTTTTCTGGAGTTGTTTTTTTTGTATCTGATAAAGACTGATCTTATCTTCCACCCATGCATTACTTGCTGCAAAGCCATTTTGGTTTTCCTCTGTGAGAAATGGTGCAGTGCGTTCAGCAAATTGGGTTGTCGAAAACACAGCCATCATCCGGTAATAATCACGTGTTGGTACCGGATCGAATTTGTGATCGTGGCACTTACAGCACGACATTGAGTGTGCAAGAAAGGTTTGACCAACGGAGTCGGTAACGTCATCAAGCCATTGGCCACGGGTTTCCTTGAAAACACTCATGCCTGTTTGTTCCCACGGCCCCATCCTCAGAAAACCAGTTGCTATGAGATTTTCACTCTTTTTTTCATCAATCTCATCACCAGCAAGTTGCTGCCGGACAAAGTCGTTATACGGTGTATCTCTATTAAAAGAGCGAACAACATAATCTCGGTATCGCCAAGCATTAGGACGATGATAATCGTTTGCAAATCCGGCGGTGTCTGCATACCGTGCCACATCCA
>MDSZ01168665.1_pt1 | contig 21367 bp, 6 predicted proteins | sample 811201 | NCBI WGS metagenome assembly MDSZ01 (sample SAMN05326647, study PRJNA326480) | marine metagenome | isolation source: seawater | place: Indian Ocean: North | collected 2010 | reverse complement strand
TTTCTGTATCTCCTATCATATGAAACACAAATCTTGTGTCTATGTGATAAGTATTATAATTACCATATGAACCAGTACCACCAGCGTAATTTATAAAATGTGTAGCATTAGAACTTGTTGCCCAATTATCGTGAACATTTTCAAAAGATTTATTAGAATGAGCTGAATAATTTACTGTGCCTGATTTTGGAAATACAACAGTTGAATCAGACAAACTAATACCTTCCGAATTATCAAATCTTAAAAACTCACCCGAACCAGATAAAACTCGTTTCCTTATAGAGAGAATATTAACTGAACCTGTATATGGATTTACAATTGTATTTGTAATTGATGGTGAAGGTGATGTTGAACCAGTATATGGTGATACTATTGAAGAACCACTTAAAGTTATACCTCCACTGTCATCAAATCTTAAAAAGTTACTACCACTATCCAATGTTCTTTTTCTTACCGAACTAATATTGATAGAACCTGTTTTTGTCGACTCTAATACTGAATCTGTAAAACTTATATTTACATCAACACTGCCAGTCGCACTAGGTAATACTACTTCAACACTTTTATGTTCATTTTCATATTTTTGTTTTTCTAATAAAGTTGGTCTTATTTCAACTCCAACATTAGAATCAAATGTTGAACGGCCTGGAATTATTTTCTTTAATCCTTCTGTTATTGAATAATTAAACATATTTTCGTGTGCTCTAATAAACTTGTTTGTATCAACAGTTATTGGATTACAAAGGAAAAAGTCTTCTCTAAAGTCATCAAATTCAGTATAAGATGATGAATGGTAGTAAATTGGATTTCCATAATATTGTTCAAAATTTTGTCCGTCATGACTATCCAATATAAAATTATCTACGAAGTCTTGTGGTGAACGATATATTTCTAATCTTGGTGAAGTTGTCATCTTATCTTGGTAACCTATTGAACCAATAAGAGGTTCTATTGGATTAGTAAATGGATTTAAATTATCATAAATATTAGCATTTTGGTTAGGGTTTATTAAGACATTTGAATCGTTTTCTTTTGCAAAACTATCTTGAAGAGAAAGCTGAACGACATCTATTAAATCAAAACCATAAACTAATGAGCCTGTGAACAAATCACCACTAACATTAAAAGAATAGTTTCTTGATAAGTGGGTTTTTGGTGCTGAATCTATTACTTTAAACATTTGATTTGATGATGATACAGATGAAGTTGTATAATTTTCAGCTAATTTAAAATGATAAATTAATTCTTTACATTGTGCATTTGATGTATTACCAACCACGCTAAACTTATTTAGTGTATGTTGTCTAAACTTTGATGTACTTAATGCACTGTTCCAAGCTTTTATTTGAGATAATGAGCCACTCATATCGATACCAACAAATAAATTTGATGATGATAATGGATGCCTTGAACCACTACCTACAAAGTTTTCATTTGCAAAAAATCCTTTACCACCAAGAGTTGAATCACCAACTTTTCCACCACTAATTGACATTGATACAATACCATAATTTGTAATCTGTTTTTTATCTTGTAAAGCTGTATGTAATCTATATTCTTGAGTACCTTCATTAACAATACTACCAGTCATTCTTTGTATCATTACATTCCACAATTGACCATCAGTTCTTTTTACATAAGCTGATGACATTGAAAATCCTCTACTACCAATGCCAGTTCCACCTCGCTGTGAATTATTTAACCTAAATTCAAAAGCTGTACCATCACCATCATCAGGAATAAGTCTTAAATCCCATAAATTTTGTGCTGCACTACCACTTGACTTTAATATTGTTTGTGTATTTGTTAATTGAGAATGTTTATATACAAACTCAAATGAATTTATATTAGCGTCATCCATCCACCAATCAAGATTTAAAATTCTTTCTTTTTTATTAGCAAAAATCCATCTATATAATTTATTCTTTGATGTTTTAAAATTATAAACATTATCTTCTTCATCTAAATCTAAATCTTTTATTTTATCATCTGGTGCGTCATCTGGTATTAAATTATCATCACCAACTAAGTCCTCAGTTGAACCACCAAACTCTTTAAATGATAAAATGTCAGGTGGATAACCATAAACATTTAATAATGCCCTTACAGCGTTTTGTGTTCCTTTTGCTTTATAAATGTATAATAAATTGTTGAGTGTTTTTCTCCAAGTGTTGTTTTTAATATCATCAATTGATGTTATACCATTTAAGTATGGACCTAAAGTATCACTTAAACTACCACTGAATGGATTGATAGCCTCCCACCCTATATTTTGCAATAATACTGGTAAGCTGTTATTGGATGGTGAGTTTAATTTTTTATATCCTCTATTATGTAGAGTACCCAATGAATCAATGTGATTTCTAATCACATCGTATTGTTCACCTTGTAGTGACAAGAAATCTTTTAAATCATCATAATCTTCACTCTCTCGAATATACAAAGGTAAATTATTTTCAAATGAATGAATGTTTTCTTCATCAAATTTAGAAGCAGAATCATATGTATCATTATACCAATTAATCCAATTAGCAGAACTTGTATGATATAAGTTATCAAATGGTAAAACATCTGTTGGATCATTTGTAGATAATCTAACATCTGTGATTTTAGTATCAGTTTGACCATCAGGATGTAAATATAATTGATTAATTTCTGCGGGTGTTATGGTTCTACTATAAACTCTTGGATATTGAATGAAACCACTCCAATGAGCTTTTTGTGCACCTTGTGTATCATCACCACCTATACTTAAAGCTTCTACGGCTGATTTTACAGCTGAACTTGTGAAATCAGAAGAACCAGTGATAGAATATGTTGTTCCAGTAGTTGATGAACTAGCTTGTAAAGCACCATCAACATATAGTTTTATACCAGTAGATGAACCACTTTGAAATGTAAATGCTAAATGATGCCAATCCAATAAATCATCTGACATAGCATGTGTGGCTAATTCTGGAGAACCACTTTTTTTACCTACTACTCCAGCATCAATTTCATTGTTTTCAAAATCATAAAAAATACCATACGCTTGGTTACTTTGCCCTCTACTAAATATTGGTTGTTTATTACCTGATGGTGGGTCTGCTGAACCAGTGTTTGGATGAAATCTTTTTGCCCATACTGATAATGAAAAATTATCATGCTTACCAAAATTAAATTCATCTGATTTAAATTTTATCTCATCTTTTGATTCACTTTGAAAAAGAAAAGCATTACTACCTGAAAGATAACCAGCCGCAACTTTTGGACTTCCAGCCACAATTGAGCCTGTATTTTCTCTACCACTAAAGTCAGTTAACATAGCATTTGTAATCAAGCTACCAGATGTTTGAGAATCTAAATTCCAACTACCACTTAGTCGTGTTTTTAAAGTATTTTCATAAAATATTCTAAATAATTCACCTGAAGGCATTACTGAGCCATAAAATGGAACTCCACTTTGTGTTACAACTGTAGTATAGTTTTGATACTTACCACTTGAGTCTTTAATTTGATTCGAACCTGTTTTTACACCACCATGTAAAACTTCAACCGCGGTAGAACCAGCATTAAAATCTGAATCATTAAGATTAGCTAAATCAAAATTAACACTAGTAGTTGGTATCCAAAAAGATTGAGATGCTTGAAAAATATATCTTTGGTATTTACTACCAGTCATATCAGGATTTAAAATGTTATTTTGATACAGTGCATCTTGTGGAAATCTAACACCACCACCATAATCTGCTCTATTTCTATTTTCCCAAGTTAAAGCACTACCACTATCACCTTTCATTAAAAATGATAAATAAAGTGAGCTACTATAATTAAAAAATGGTTTTTCATGCACTATATATTTATTTGTAAATAAATCTATAAATCTATGACTTTCTTGATTTTCTGTATTTTGGCTTGAATGATGATATACAACATCAAAACCATCTCCACCATTTATCTGTCCTATGTAATCATTTAAAACACCAGTTCTTACAGGTGGTATGTCTGAATAATTTTTTCCTAAACCAGGAGCAGATGCTGTTGATTCACTTTGTCCATCGAAATATAAAAATCTCTCATAAGGTGAGAATTTTTTTATTTCATCATTAACCTTTTTAAATAAATCTTGTCTTTTCTGTTTTAAGAAAGTTGAACAAGATACAATGCTTTCACCATCAGCTGATAATGAACTTGATATTTCAGAATAATATCCTTGAATAGTTTCTACTTTTGCTTTAAAGTTTTTAAGTTTTCTTTTGGCTGAACCTAAGAATGTGTGATTTTCAAATTTATTATAATCTATTTGTAAATTTGGATAGTCATATTTACTTTTGGAAATTAAAGCATCTACAGTAACATCATTAAGGGAAGAAGTTAATTCATTAAAACTTTCAAATTGTAATTCATTACCATCAGGATTTATCCAATTTTCTTGTGCATCTGGTAGTAAGCCATCACCAAAATAAACATTAGGTACATCAGAAAAATAAAATGTGTTTTCAATTTGTGTGGTTAAAACTTCTTTTTCAATAGTTACAAATGATAATCTTGAAACATTTGTTGGTAAATTTTCGTATAGTTTTAATATTATAGATTGATTATTTTTACCATCTGTAACTCTATCGAAGGTATAATTCATTATTGGAATATGGTCACCAGTCCCAATATTCAATACATGTTTAAATTGATATTTATAGTTTGGATTATCCGAACCATCATCTAAAAATTCAGGTTCAAAATTATTAAATTCATTTGTTAAATCCACAATCATTTGTGAATTATTTAAAATATCTTCATTCAGTAATTTTAATCTAATTTCTTTTCTTGAAGTAGAAATTTGTTTTATAATAAATTGGTAATGTTCTCCAGGTTGAGAAAATGAGTCAGGTAAGCCGTACTCTGATGTTAAATAATCGATTACAAAATTTGTAATTGCATCATCGATAAGTTCACCATTAAGCCATTGATTAAATTTTTCATCAAATTCGGAAGTATCATTGTAAATTGATTCCATCGCAATGATGTAAGCAAAACGAACAAGCTCACCATAATTAGAATACAACCATCCATCTGAACCGAATAATTGATTATCAAGTTGAGCAGGATTAACAATTGGTTTAACTTGATTTAAAAAGTCAATTTGTATTCTATAATCACCTTCAGGTAATTCAAATGTATTAAATATTTCATTTGGTTTTATATAAACAGATTCATCTGATTTTTTATATATTTTAAAATCATTTTTATCACCACCAATAAGTCTTTCTGAAATAGCTGAATCTCTACTTTCAAATGGTGAAACATTAATCTTATAAGCAGTTGGCCAATTAGTTGAATAAAATACAGCTTGACGAAGTTCGGTTTCACCTTCGTTTGGTGGAAGAGTAACAATATCATCAATAGCTTCTGCTGGATAAATAGTTAAACGAATGTAATCTGTTCCACTAAAAAATGCATCTTCTTGACTACCAATTATTTGAAAGTCTTGATCTGTGTATTCAAATTCAAAATTTGGCATTATAAAGCTCCGTCTCTATTTGATGTTTTTTTAGGGACTTTAATAAAAGAGTCTCTTCTCATCGATCTACCTTTTTCTGTTTTTTTAACATTGTAATCACCAATTATTAATCCTTTATTTACATTACCACTTGAATCATAAATTGATTTTCCACTTAAATTTCCTGTATTTAATTCTAATTGACAACTTTTAATTAAATTTAAATCTATATTATCATTTATAAATATCTGCCCGACTGAACTTTCCATCGGAAATTTATTATCAATACCATCCCAATAAAGTGTACCATCAGCGTTTACAGAATCATATGTATAAAAAGGACTACTTTCAATTTGTAAAAGACTATTTATACTATAGTTTTTATTAAAAAGTCTAACTTGTTCTAAATCCATTTTATCTATTGATTGACCCAACTCATCATTTTCTAAATCTTGTGTTAAAAATTTCTCATCTATAATGTCGGTGTCTCCTATGTTACCACTACTTATGGCTTTTTGAACACTTGTTTTATATTTAGATTTATTATTAACACCCCCAATAACTGCAGTTGTATTTGGCCACGGAATTATTTTATAGTCTTCACCACCCAACTCTCCAAAATCTGGAAATTCACTTCTTGGTATATCTAAAAAAAATCTACATTTAATTAATTTCCATCTTCCCACTTGATTAGTTTCTTCATCATAACTAAATACAACTATTTTTATTGTTTTTATTCCAGGTGTATTATAAGTATTTTTTAGTGATGGAGTATCAGTTACAATTGTCCCATCTGCAGATTGTTGTATTTTTTTAATTATGTATAAATTTTCATTTTGTTGTTCCAATAATTCAATTAAATTAGTTGGACTCTTATCTTGGTATCTTTCTAAATCCCTTAAATCATTATCTATATCATTCCAACTAGCAACAAAATAAAAATAACTACCCTCAACAAATGTCTCCATAGTATCATCTATCGGATCTACCATTTGTAAATCAAAAGTAATTGTTGCTGGGGCCGAGGCTTGAAGTGATTTTACCATATCATCTTCATAGTAACTCTGTAAGTCAACTAAATTATCTCCCGAATTTAAAATTCCATCTTTATCAGCAGTTCCAAAAAGTGTTTTTGGAAAATAATCTGGAAAAGTATCTTGAAGACTACTCTGTACAGCAGAATTTATTGAATTATTTAATTGTCTATTTGGTGATTGCCTTAAAAAAGTTTTTAAATTAGTTTGTTCAAATAAAGTTGGGGAAAGAACATTTGGAATAAATTCTGCATAAGCATCAATTACATTTTGACTATTTACTTGTCCGACAATTGTATTTACAGTTATTGAAAAATCACTTATTTTTAAAGCAGCTGATTCAGCAGCTCCAGATCCACCATTACCAGTAGTACTTTGACCTGAAAGGTCATCAAATGTTACTTGTGTTCCAGTATACACATCATCTTCCATATTTAAAAAATCCCTACTATCTATCCTAAAAATTTGGAATCTTCTTTTTCTCCTATCTCTTCCCCAAGATCTATCAGCATCACCTTTTAAAAAAAATGCAAAATAAATTGGATTAAATGTATTTTCTTCAAAAATTGATGTAACAGTAGTAGAATCTTCTAAATCAAAAACATTTCTATCCGCTCTATCTTCATCATCAACCTCTAGATCTAATCCATTGAAATTGTCTTCTCTATTTGTAAAATTACCCAAAGTTAAATTCTCATCTACCCCCAAATTTTCCAATATATTTACACCCTCTAAAAAGGTTAAATTACCAACATCATTACCTTCAGCCACATCACCTGGAGTGTATTTAAAAAAGCGTGAATAACTTGGCATATTATCTACATCATCATAACTCTTAATACTACCATTTGATTTAAATGCTTGAAATTGTGCGTGAGAAAATATATAACCTCTAATATCAATATCCCTTATAGGATAACTAACTCCCGCGTTAACCACCCTAAGTCTTTCAATACGAATAAAACTCTCACCTTCAAATTTTAAATTTCCATTAATTATAGCATTGTTTAATTTATCACCTTTAGCATTAGTGTATAAATCTTTATTTTTAAACTTATCATTATTTTTTGGTAAGCCTGTTGAGTTATCGTAATTAAAAGTATTTTCATTATCACTAAAATTATATTGACTTGCATCAGTATAGTTTGGTTGCCCTTGTATTATATACTTTTTAGCCATTAAAATGCCCCATTAGTTTTTGTACTTGTAAATCTATTTAATGTTTTTCTTTTTTTAACATCTAAAGTTTTATTATCAAATTTAGGTTTAAAATCTGAAAATGTGAATCCTAAATTTTTATTTCCGCTATTATCATCAAGAACATTGTTCTCAACATTTTGTGTTGATGATAAATTAATAATTAAATCACGACTCTGCTCATTTTCTTCTGTAATTGGACCTGTTTGTGGAAATGGTATATTTTGATTAGGAAAATTATTTGGTATGAATTTACCATCAAAACCATATTTTGGTAAAACAGGATAATATGGTCTAACTCCCTCATTGGAAATTACCCATTCTTGTTCTGAACTTGTATTAATTGGAAATTGGTTTTGCATATTAATACCCTCTCTATCATACAAAGTATAATTTTTAGAAATAATATTTTTCCAATATCTTTTTGAACCTGGATTAGCAACTTCACCATCACCAATAAATCCCAAAAGTTCAGGCATTGATTTTTGTGAATTATAACATTTTATACTCGTCATATCCATATCACCAATAGATTCCCCTAATTCAGATTCCAATACTGTAAGTCCATTATTAATTAGTGTGCTACCAATATATCTTGGTGTAGTATATTCATTTAATATATCTAATGATGATTTTAATTCATCATCCATCTTAACCAATGCTAATTCTGTTTTAAGTTTTTGACCATCATTTTTAAATTCAATGTTTGTTTTTATATCATCTGTTATAAATCCTAATTGTCTACTAATTGATTTATAATAAATACTTTGTTTTGAATAACCACCTAAAATAGGAGTAGTTTTTTTAAAAGGGATAAATGAAAACCCATCACTTCCAAAATAAGTAAAATCTTCATCTAATCCTTCATTAATATTAATTCTTAATCTGAATTTTTGATTATAAACTATACCCAATGGATTGTCTTCTTTATCTGGTTTTAATCTAATCATATACCCAACCACCTCAAATATACCACTTGTTTCATATGTGTGATATAAAGCTTTTTCTTCACTTATTTGTTCAGGTTTAGATGTAAATTCTTTTGGTGTTCCATCACCCCAATCCACATCATAAATATAAAACATCCCTTTTTTAAATTCTTCATACATTGGTGTTCGTTTAATATCAAAAATTTCATCAGTTGGATAAGTTGGATAAAAATAAAATTGAGCCTCTAATGGTCCTGTTGTATCTTCGTATTCTTGAGGTTGAAGTAATGGGTCATAGTATTCTGTTAAATCACCAATACCATAATTATTTGCTGATTTTTTCTTTCTTACATCAACATCAGGATAAAATTTATGTGATTCAAAAACTTCAATATCATCAACTAAAACTCTACCTCGAAAATTACCTGATGCTTGGATAATCAATGATTGAGCTTTTGCTGTATCATAAGTACCACCAGCCCAATAAGAATTAAAGGTTGCTAAATTAAATATATATGAAAATTGTTCCCATTCATCTACAACTTGATTCGTAACTCTTACCCCACCACCAAACAATGATGTTTTTGCGTCAAGTGTATTTGGGGAATTTAATTTACCATCATATCTTATTGAATGAAAATTTCCATGTGGTTGATAATAAAAATCTTTTGGATACCCATACCCATCTACATTATTTTGTATACGAGTTGGTATTCCTATTGCAGTATCATGATCAACAACTCCAACTTCCAATGTAGGTGGATTATTAGAATCATAAGGCCAATCCCAGTCTCCTGGATAAACGGTTTGATCTATGTTTTCAAAACCTTCATCATAAGTACCTGCAGCTGATGTTCTCATTTTAAATCTAATCTCCAATGAACTATATGGATTTAAAAACTCATCATCTCTCCAGGGGTGATAAAATTCAACACAATGATTTAAAGTTCTATATTGATTGTAGTTAACATTTTGAAAAAGAGCTGATGGAACTATAGATGAAAATGCTGTATCATAGATTGTTGTTAAACCAAAAGTTTCAAAAATTCCCATAACTAAAAATGGATAACAATTTTTAACTAAATGCTCTATATTGGGTAAAAAATCATCATTGGTATAATCTGTGCCATTTAGTGGTGGTACTCCAAATTCAAACCCACCATCCTCACCTGAGTCATCATACATTATATTATTTATATCAAGTGCATCCGGAACTATACCCGGAGTGATTATAGTGCCAGCTGGCGGATTAGGGAAAACATCGATGTTTCGAGAACCTCGCATAGGAAATTTTGATGATCTATTTATTTCATTTATATTAAAATGTTCATTTCCATTTTGATATGCTAAATTATGATGAAGACCACTACCAGATATTCTTGACATACCACCACTACCAAAAAAGTGTTGTCTATCAAATTCATAATTTGAAAAATATGTTTCCATTGGGTACTTAAAGAAATCATCAAGTATACTAGCACCAAATTCAGAATTTATAATACCACAATTATCATGACCCAAATCACCAAAAAGTATTTGTAAAATATCATATGAGTGATTTGGAAAACCTCTGTCAAGCACTCCATGCTTTATCGCTGACAAATTAAACATACCCACTATTTGTTCTTGCACACTTTTCAATATTTCATTAGGAATTTCATCTATAGTAAATACTGAATTTGGTGCTAGTATACCAGGGAATTTACTACATTCTTCTACAAAATCATCCCATTGTGAACTATTGTAATTGTATGGATTATCTGTGAAAAAATCGTTCCATGCATAACTTAATTTTGTATCTGATGGATTTTCAAAGTTAGGATTAGTATCAGCCCAAGAAAATTTTGACCACATTAGAGTATTATTATAAGTGTATTCAAATTCATCTTTAGATCTAAATTCCAAACATCTTCCATATGAATATGCATTTGGGTCTGAAACCCATTTAGCTAAATTTGAAAAATCGTATGGATCCATAAAATCAAAATCATGTGATTTTCTTTGGTCATTTTCGTCATAATCACCTTGTGAATATGCCTTAGCATTAGTAAAAAATCCATCTACAGGATTGCTGACATTCGATAGAGACCAGTCTAAAAGGTGTTGAATTGGATAATGATAAGGAAAATAACCAGCAAAACCACTAAACCCTTGAATATCAGGTCCTACATAACCTGAATCTTGTTCGAAATTTTTAACATATCCTTGATGTCTCGCTGAACCATGTTCTTGAGAATCGTAACCTAAACCATCATCATAAGTTCTGAGAGAAGCTGTTGCAATATTATCAAAAGTTATTTCTCCAGTTTGAGCAAGTGCACTCACTCCCACACCATCATAAGTACAATATCCCCAGTGGTTATCAGGTAAATAGAAAGTTAAATCTGAATTAGCAAATGTAGCTATATCAGGTTGCCAACTATTTAGAAAAAATTTACAATCACCATTTGGTATTAAATTTTCTTTTGGAAGCTGTCTAAATATAACATCTCCAATTATAGGAGGAAAATCATCATTTATAAGATTATCCTCTTCAAAGAAAAACATACCTAATTCAACTCTACCATCTTGATTATTGTTGGAGAGTTCTACTTTTGAATTTTTAAATTCATAATTTAAATCTATCGCACTAAATATATCGTATGATGAAGATAGAGATTGTTTTATTTCTATTTCAGGAACTCCAAAATCTTGAGATATTTGTTCAGCGTTAAAAGCCATAGTTAAACCTCAAAACCACGAGCTCTTAACAAGTCACTTCTTGATATTATTTCTACTTTACAAACTGCACCAAGATTAGAATCCGAAACAAAATCTCCATTTGCCATTACATTATTTCTCCAAAAATCAGGATTATTTTTATGAACATCATATATGTTTGCATTATTATGAGAATTTTCTTCAATGTTTACATTAGGATTATAACTAGCACATATAAAGTACCACTCATTAAAATCAGTTGGTATTCTTACATTTGTCATAAGTCCATATGAGTGGTCGTATGGAATACTACCATCACCATCTGTATAGTAATCATATCCACCTGAAAGTTCTGGAAATTCAGGTAATCCAGCTCTTCTATCCATAAATGGCATACCAACATGTGAACCCCTCAACATATTAGACTCATCCCTCACTACCAATCTAACAAATCTTTCTGTATTTGTTTGTGAGAAAAATCCTTCATTGGGTGGAGAATTATCCCAAGATAAATTTAATTCATTACCATCTCTAAACATTTGACCCCAAGTAGAACCAGCTGGTGAACCAAAACCCGTGACAAAATTTCCACTTGAATTTACTGGAATATCATCACCATTAATAACATAAGTTTCTAACTTAAAGCCAAATGGATTATTTGTTCTTGTTGGGTTTCCAAAATTAAATAATGTTCCTTGTGATGATTTATCTAAAAATCTCGTCCACATTGTTATAGTAAATCCAGTAGATAAAACAGATTCATTAGAATAAAAGTCATCAGGATTTAATCCGTTAATAAAATTTTGATTTGAGTTTCTTATTATAATACCTTGATTTAAATTTCTAAATTGTAAATATCCACTTGATTGATTTTCATATTGTGGTAAAGTTGTATCTGGTATTATTTGATCTTCTAATACATCTAATAAATATGGACGGATGGTATTATAAATGTCTTCTATAGTTTTATTTGTATTTGTGTCATTGGCTGGAACTGCTCCTAATTTTAATCTATGTAAAAAAGCTTCCTCTTCATCTATATTTGATAAATTTGGATTATCTTGTGCATATGAGATACTATTATCTTGACTATATTCAAGTGAACCAGTCCAATTATTTTCCACATCTCTCACTATCGGGTTTTGAAAATCGGGTGGATCTGGTGGAAGTAAAGCATTTAATTCTTGAAATAATCTAACTATTCGAGATTGTCTTGTATCGCCGGTTGGTAATAACTCATAAATATTTGTGTCAAGAAATTCCTCAGCTTGATTTGGATTTACAACAGTTCTTTTATTTCCAATTGAAACAAATTGACTAATGTTCAATGGATTACCATCACCAACGATTAAATTAGTAATATCAGTACCTCCACCTGGAAGCCCACCACCAATAAGACTTATACCAACACTATTATCAATACCCTCCGTTATACCAACATTTAAAGTATTAAAGTCTACAATTTGATTAGCTATACTTTGTAAATCACTTATAACCTCACCATCATCTAACTCTGTTGTTTGTCTTAAATCTTCTTCATTAGCTTTAATATCTTTTTGATATAAAACTAACAAATCAGTTGTTGAGTTTCTACCTACCTGTATTGTTCCACCACGAATTGTTTTTTGATTTTGTTCAACCTGAGATGAATCCACTAAAGGACTTAATAATAAAGACTCAGCTATTAAATCTAATAGTTTTTCAAGATTTTCTGCTTGTTGCTCTACGCTCAGTTCTGCGGCTGGTGATGTATCACCATAATTAGGATCATAATTTTCATTTTGAATTTGAGCCATAGTTATTTCCTCTTCACTATAAATTTAAAGTTTTCATCAAATATTTGTTCTTGACCATCGTTTGTTTTTAATTTTAATAATATTTTATAAACCCTATCAGGATAAAAACCATTTAACCATTGAGTAAAATATGGACCTGAATTATCACAACTCAAATAAGTGTATTCACTAAATGGTACAATAAATTCATCAGTAGCAATATCTTTAATTGCATATGAACCACTTTTTTCAGTTATATATGAATCTGTTATGGATTGTACTGAAGTTGAAACTGATTTTTGAATATATCTTTTTCTTGCTCCAACTCTGAATTTAATTTTATCATTTTCTTTATATGAGTTTTTAAAATTTCTCATATAGAGATAATTATCACTCAATCCAGTTACATCTAATTCTGTTAATGAACCTGTATTTGAACCTGTACAAGGTAAATGGCTGTCCCATCTTACTTCAAGTTTTGGTTGAAAAATTGTTTGAGATTCTCTTGAAAAGAATTTTAAATGTCCATATGTAGTTGAGCTGGTTTCTTGGCTTCCACTAAATTTTAAAATCATACCATAGTTATTAGCTTGGCCGGTGAGCCATTTATTAACCATATCCGTAACATCCATTTCGACATCAGTTGCTTGAGAACTAAATGATTGAGAGGCGATATACCCAGCTTTGTTTATCCAAACACCACCACCATCATCACCATCATTACCACCTAAAAAATCACTACCAGTCACATTATTAAAAACTTGTCCTGCGTTTGCAAATGTTACATGATATTCACTAAATTCTATACCGTTTGAATCTAAATCACCTGCTACTCCAAGTTCTTTAACACCCTCAGTGTATGACCAAGAAATTGAATTTCCATTAATTATATCGTTTCTATTTTTCCAACTAACACCATTTGTTGTTTTTGGGTTATCATTAGATTTACCATTACCCTCTACCCAAGATTTCCACAATGGAAAAGCTGAAAGTATATATTCTTCAGATAGTTCGGAAGTACCCTCTGCTTCAAAAAGTCTTAAATAATATTTAGCGTCTGAAGGGACATCTCCAGCAGAAACAGATTGAGATAAAGTTGTGAAATCATCTCCAGCAAAATTAACTAAAACTTGTGATTGGTATTCAAATGTATCATTTTGAAAAACTTTTTTTAATTCAAGAATTTCATCACCACCGAAATTTTTATCTCTCTCTAATGAACCACTTGAAATCCAACTATCTTGTGTAGGTAAAATAAAATGATGCATTGATTATTCCCCCAATTATATTATTGTAAAATTAAATACTATAGTTGCATCATCGTTTATTTGGCCACCTGATTTATTAACGAAGAAAAACTTAAATGAACCAGCTGCTATAGTATGAGTAAATACTTGAACTTTAGCACTAGCACAACCAATCACCACACTTGTAGCTAAACATTTATCTGTTGTTACTGTGACATCTGCATGTTCTGCGTCATCTGCTAAATTAGCATTTAATACAAGTGTATGTGATATACTATGTTGATTGATTGTTATATTACCTGCACTTGAAGCAACATCTGAAGCAGTTGATGTTTTTCCTAATGTTAATCCACCACTAGCACTTATGTCACCTTCCACTTGTAATACAGTATCTCCTGAACCACTGACTGCTACTTTTGGTCCGGTTTGTGTTACAGCCACATCACCATTATCAAAATTTATAACTCCACCCTCAGCAAGAAATAAATCCGACCATTGTTTAGATGTTGAACCCAATGCAGCTCCATTTGATGTAATAGGTAGAATTGCTCCATCTGAATTAATAGAACTATCAACAAACAAATCACCACTCATACTTATGTTTCCACTTGCGGTTATATCTCCTGTTATCTTTAAATCATCACTAATTGTTATACCAGAAGTATCTCCACCAGTTGATGTAAAGTTATCAGCTATTATAGTTCCACTTGCACTTATGTTTCCACTTGCGGTTATGTGTGTTGCAGTTATATCACCATCTACATGTAATTTAGATTTTGGTTGATTTTCTCCTATCCCAACTCTATCTGAACTACCTTCTACAAAAAGTGAATAATTATCAGTATCAGTTCTGACTCTAAAATCAATATCCGTTGCGTTACCAACGACTACTTCGTCTTGAGTTGCTTCCCCCTCGTCTAAAGTAAGCATTGTTTCACCACCAGCAGTAAATGTAATTTCGTCAGTTGCAAAGGACATCTTTGTATGCGAATCATTCTTATGAACTATATTGTCTGCTACAAGTAAATCACCACCAACAGTTAAATCATCTGTAATTTCAGCGTCGTCTGTTGAAAATAAATGTTCTGCTCTCATTTCACCAGTTGTTATTATATTCCCACTTGCACTTATAGCTCCACTTGAACTTATGTTTCCAGTTGTATGAACTGCTCCAAATGAACCCGTCCCAGTAAATGCACTTATGTTTCCACTCGATGATATATTTCCACTTGCAGTTATATGTGTGGATATTGCAGCTCCTAATTCAATTGCAGTATTTGTACCATTCTCTGTTAAGGTTATCATATCTACATTACCAGCTGTAAGTGTTATGCTATCAGAACCGAATGCTATATTGGTATCAGCATCACCTTTATGAATAATTGAATGTCCCATTTCTATATCATCCGCTGAAACAAAATGATCAGCAGTTATAGTTCCACTCGCACTTATGTTTCCACTTGCGGTTAGGTGATTTTTTTCAAAAAACAATTGATTAGAACCACCAGCATTAATTTCAATTTTGTCAGTTGTGAATTTTATATTTGTATTTGTATCACCACGATGTTGGATAGTGTTGGCAGTAACAGTGCCCGGTGCTACAACATCTTGAACCCACAAATATCCACCACTTGAACTTATGTTTCCACTTGCAGTTATATCACCACCAACAATTAAATCATCAGTAATTTCAGCATCATCAGAAGAAACAAAGTGTTCAGCAGTAATTGTTCCACTTGCACTTATGTTACCACTTGCGGTTATAGGTGTTCCTATTCGAACCTCATTAGTTTTTATTCTAAAATTCGCATGAGAACCAGCCGTAAATTCTATGGTATCAGCAGCCGAAAAAGACATTTTTGTATTAGTATCACCATCAGCAACTATATTATCACACTCAATTGTTTCAATATTTGTAATATCTGTAGAGTCATCACCAATGATGTTTCCATTTGCAAGTATATTACCAGCAACTTTTACATTTCCACTTGCGGTTATTTCATTTATTGAAAAATCACCACTTCCACTTATTGAACCTGATACGGTTAATTCTTTTCGTGGGGGATACGCTGCAGAAAAATTTCCAATTCCTACTTTTGAACCAGTTAAGTATATTGATGTTTGCGGAGTTTGTGATGATAATCCATTATTTCTAAGTGTAAGATCTCTAGCAGACTCTATATTCATTTCCCTCAAACCCGTTCTAAGTAGAAATTTATGATTGGATATAGACTGTGTACATTGATTTATCTCAGTTCCCATATCATTCATCCAGAATACGACATTCCAATCATCATTTTCACCAAGTTGGATTCTACCAGCACCTGAATCTAAATATATGATTTGTTCTGCGTCTATCTCTGCACTAGTAGGAGCTTCTATTTTAAAATTATTCTTATTGTCTAAAGCGAATGTAACTGCTCTTCTACTACCCGAATCAAAATATATATCGTTAGTGTTGGTTCTTAAAGTTAAATTACCAGATGTGTGAACTGTACTTGTATTTATGTTTCCAAATGAACCAGTTGAAGTTCCACTCGCACTTATGTTTCCACTTGCGGTTATGTGATTTATGCCTGAAATATTTGTTGCATTATCACCAACTATATTTCCGTTTGCAGTAATGTCATTAGTTGCCGTAAGAGTTAAACCTTTTATATCACTACTTGCACTTATTTGACCACCTACGGTTAAATTATCAGTAATTACAGCATCATCTGATGAAAGAAAATGTTCTGCTATGATTGTTCCACTTCCACTTATGTGCCCACTTGCAGTTATGTTACCATTAAATGTATGAGTATCTGAAGCTTCATCACCAAAGATATTTGAACCACTTGTTACTATAGTTGATGATGTAATCATAGATGATGTTATTTCAGTAACTTCTAATCTGTCGGCAAAAATAGTACCACTTGCACTTATATCTCCTGCTACGGTTACGGTTTTTGCTGGTTCTGTAGTTCCAAATCCAAATCTTGATTCTGATAAAGTTAGTATTGCACCATCACCTGCTAATGAAGTTTCTATATCAGTATCACCGATACCTAATACATTAGATAAATTTAATCTAAATATTTGTTGAAGGTTGCCAGAAGTATCTCTTTGCAAAAATGATTTATGATTTTCTAATACCATATTACCACTAGCACTTATTGAGCCTGATACGGTTAATTCTGTTTGTGGAGTATTTGTCCCAATACCAACCTTACCTGAACTACCTTCAGCATATATAGTATTGGTATTACCAGTAGTTTTAACTTGAAAATCGACATCTCCTCCATCTCCAACAATTACAACATCTCTACCAGTTAAAGCTTCACCCTCTATTAAAGTAAGAAGGACTTCACCTCCTGCTTGCATTTTAATTTCATCGGCTGTGGAAAATCTAATAAAAGTATCAGAGTCTAAAATTGTTCCACCAGTTAAAGCTCTTATTTGAGCAGCATCTATAAATCCTGGTTTTACTGCACCATCTCTGTTTGATGATAAAGTTCCTTTTACAATATCTTCAAGATTACTTGCAGCTATTGATGAAGTACCCATAAATAAAGATCCAGTAGCTAAATATAAATGTCTCCATTTATGTGTTGGAGAACCTAAATCATATTTATCATCTTCTACTGGTATAATACCTCCAGATGAAGATATTGATACAAGTTGTGAACTACTATATTCAGAGCCGCTAAGATGAGTAGTACCAGCAATAGTAGTTGTACCAACAACATTAAGTGTTGATGATGGACTTGTTGTTCCAACACCAACATATGAATTTGCTATATCTAAAGATAAGGCAGAAACTGAACCACTTCCATCAGCAACTGCTTTACTTTCTGAAATTTGTAAAAGTTTTTGATAATTACTCGATATTACCTTATTACCCAAATCGGCCATTTTTAGTCTCCATTACTTCTATGTATAATTTTATATTTCTACTCATTTATAAATATTAATTTTTTATATATTCCTCTTAACTATAAATTCAAAATCATTGTCAAATATCTGTTCTTGACTATCATTTGTTTTTAATTTTAATAATATTTTATAAACCCTATCAGGATAAAACCCATCTAACCATTGATTAAAATAGTTTGAATTTGAATCATAACTAATTGATGTATAGTCACTGAATGGTACAATAAATTCATTAGTTGCAACATCTTTAATTGCATATGAACCACTTCCAATTGGAATGAAAGAACCACTTGAAATATGTAGTGATTCAGTAAATGTTCTTTGAATATATTTTTTCTTAGCACCAATTCTAAACTTAACTCTTTCATTTTCTTTATAACTTTCTCTTAAACCTTTTATATACAAGTGATTATCAACTAAGCCACTCATTGTCAATTGAGTTAAACTGCTAGTTATACCACTATCAAAACTTGAATCATCCCATCTAACTTCTAATTTTGGTTGATAAATCGTATGAGTATTTCTTGAGAAAAATTTAAGTTGAGCAAATGTAGTTTCATTTGTTTCTTGACTTCCACTAAATCTAATCAACATTCCATAATTTCCGTATTTATTATTTAACCAACCATTTACCATATCAGTTACTTCAACTTCAATATCAGTAGATTGATTTGAAAAAGTTTGATTTGAAGAACTAACACTTAATACAGTCACACCATTATTAACCCAAGTAACTTCCGAACCACCATATGGATTACTACGATTTTCCCAACTACAACCATCTGTTGTTTTTGGATTATCAGCATTTTTACCTATTCCCTCTACCCAAGATTCTGATATTGGTTGGATGGCTAAAGTATATTCATTAGACAGTGTAGAGTTACCTTCAATTTCATAAAGTCGTAAATAATATTTTGGGTTTGTAATAGAACCATCAGCAACTGATTTAGACAATTCTGTAAATTCTGTTCCACTAAATTGAACTAATGCTCTAGTTTGATGATGAAACTTATTATTATAAAATTCTTTTTTGACTTCAAGTATTTGGTCTCTTCCAAAGTTCTGGTCTTTAAATGACTCGCCATCTATCGTTGATGAACCACTTGAAATCCAACTATCTTGTTTTGGAAAAATAAAATGATGCATTATCTAACTCTTCCTTGTATATTTGTATTTGGATTCTTTAATTCAAAAACAGATGGTGTTCCTGTATGAGGTGGTAATATAATTGTCTTATCGTCAGATAGAGCTCTAGAAAAATCATATTTATATCCATAACCCGCGTCTTGAGATATTTCAAAGTCGCCAGTATTATCATAAGAGTAAGTATATGTTGGTGATACTAAAGAGTCACCTTCTCCAGTTGGATTACCAGCTATGTCAGAATAAAAATAATCATACTCTTGAGTAATTGTTACATGTCCAACTGAACGAACACCTTCAACTCCCATTAGTTCAAATTCCAATTTACTTTTAAAAATAGGTTGATTGAATTGCATTTTTTCAACTGTAAAATAGTCTTTAATTTTTTGAATACAATTTAATTTTATCTCTTGTTTGTTAGCATATTTTTCAGCTATAACATCAAAAAATACTCCAAAGTTTACAATATACCCATCATTAATTGTTACAACATCAGTCATCAATCTAAAATTTTCTAAATATTTTTTTATATTTCTTAACAAAGTAGATGGTAAATTATCAGTTGTTCCAAGTTCTGTTGCGAATGGATTACCAACTAATTGTTTTTGATTATTATAACACAATGCATATATGTTTATAGTTCCTATTTCTACAGCTTGAGTTATTTGACTTTGTGTTGGGGTAGGAAATTCATTAACAAATTGTTGAATAGCAGGAGCTCCCGCCTCCCCAATTAATAACTGATTGTGTAAAACAGAAGCAGCTGTAATCCAACTGTTAACATAATCCAATGAATCTCCACCATACTCATCAATACCACCAAGTCTAGCAACATAAGCTTTTGCAATATTACCAAACTTAGCTGGTATGTTTAATACTCTGGCCTCATAATCCTCTTTCGTCACACATCTGTTTTGTGTTGAGAAAAATGCTCTTGTTTTTTCTTTTATCTCTACAATACTTTCTTCATCTTTACCACCTACAGCAGGATTTAAATTTGTTACACTTGTTAAAGTCGCAGAGGTATTTCCATTCTGTGCAGTTAATGAAGCTGGTACATCTGTTAAATCGGATGATGGGACATTTGATTGTATTCCACCACCAACTCTGTAAGTAATTGTCAATGTTACATTATTAGGCGTTTCTCCGAGAGTAGAATACTCATCACCAAGTAATGGATCTATAGAACTATTTAAATCATTAGTCTGACCAGGAATAACAATACCTACTTGTTCCATATCAATAAATCCTTCATCAACCAATTGTCCATTTTTTAAAACACCATTACCAAATATCAATGATGTTGTATTATCTAAGTTTGTCTCCCTTGTAAATCTTTTTGAGGTTGCAATATATTGTAATGAAAAAGGTACAGCTGTTTCAGATATTAAACCACTAACATCGGTGTAAGCAGAACTCCTACTATTATCCTCAGTATAGTGGTTTTGAATTACAACTTTGTCTTGTGCTAAAAAGTCAACTTCATACCAATTGTTTCCATTTGAATCCACACAAGAAATAATGTCAACCACATTAGTATCAGGTATTATAATTGATTTAAATTTTTGAGGTGCACCTATTTGAAATGTAATTGTTTTTGTAGTTGCACTTACCGCCTTTACAGTTCTACTTAAAGTATAAGTTGCTGCTAAACCACTGTCAGTGCTTGAGCCAATGGTATTTGTATCACTTGAGGATGTAATTCTAAAATCAATTGGTTCTAATGTGGTGAAAATTTTGCTAGAATCTGTTGAAGATGCTATTTGAATACCAGCGTCAAATGTCCCAGCATTTGAATAATCTACCTTAGAAGCATCACCACTTGAAGCATTTACCTCTGATGTAAAAGTTAAATCAACAAATGATGGAACTATTGGTTTTACTTTATAACCAAACATTTTGGCCATTGTGATTATGTTTCTTCTTTCTTCTGCTAATGGTAATAACATCT
>MDSZ01268236.1_pt1 | contig 21372 bp, 11 predicted proteins | sample 811201 | NCBI WGS metagenome assembly MDSZ01 (sample SAMN05326647, study PRJNA326480) | marine metagenome | isolation source: seawater | place: Indian Ocean: North | collected 2010 | reverse complement strand
CGACGACGACGAGAGACGACGAGAGACGACGACGACGACGACAAAGAAGAAGAAGAAGAAGAAGAAGAAGACAAAGAAGAAGACAAAGAAGAAGACGAAGAAGGCGTTTGGAAGGGAACCCCGACGACTCGTGTAAAAAATGTATTCAAAAAAATGTTTGGAATTATTGGAATTCCAGAGGAGGAAGAAAAAAAAGAAACAACTATTTTTAGAAAGAAGAAAGGTCTTCAGAAATTCGCCGAGTTGTCCGCCCTCGTGCCGCCAAAAGGAGAAAGAAGAAGAGGCTTTGACGACCAGCGATGGAAGACAACGACGACGATGGTGCAAAAGAAGAAGGAACGACGACGACGACGACGACGACGACGACGTGTAATAATAATAAGCCGCTGTCGTCGACGATACCGGCGTTTGCCGACGCGCGGAACAGAGCGCTGGACGAAGCGATCGCGGAACACGCGGAACAACTTTTGAAACGAGAAAGAGACGCGCTCAGGCACGCAAACAGAGCCTATTTGATTAAACAACACCAAAAAGATGTTGGGAAAGCGCTAGAACGATTGGAGACGCATTTACGGGAGTATTCAATTGTGAACGAGAACGAGAATGGACGTTTGGCAAACGCGCGGGCGGAAAAAGTAAGAATCGAAAGGGAGAGGAAGAAAAGAGAACTCGCGATTAAAGAAGAAAAAGAACTACAAATACACCTGAAAAAGAGAATCACTCGCGAGCGGTTTGCCGTGGAACAGTTGAAAGAAGAACACGAGAGACAAACGAGAAACGCAAACGTCTGGGAAAAGAGGCGAGAAGTGGTCAACGTGTTTGAGCATCGAGCAGTGGAACGAGATCATTTCATGGAGAAACAAGAGAGAGAACACGAAAAACGTTTAGGAGAATTGTCGAAAAAGTTACGGGTAACGATGGAAGACTTTGAAAGCGCGGACGTGGAACGGTTGGCAGAAATTGCGTCTAGGAAAGGCTTGACGAGGGATTCGCGCGAAACGATGGACGCGCGAAGAGCGCTGGTCGATCGTTTACGCGATGCCGAGTTAGGGTTGGAAAGAAGAGAGAAGGAGAAACGCGTGGCTATCGAAGCAAAATCGAATGCAGAGCTCGTTCTAAACGACTCAAAACGAAGACTCGCGGAGGACGTTCAGCCGAAACGAAAAGAGCACGAAAAGCGACGCAAAACGAGCGAAGGCGAGTACGAAGTGATGAAACGAATGCACAAGAAAAGCGAAGACATGCGCGAAAGGGAAAAGAACACATTCGTAGAGACGAAAAAACAATGGGAGTATCAGAAAAGAGCGTTAAAACAAGCTTCAGACGCCGCACAATTGGCCAACGAGAAATTATCCTTGACGAAACAAACACTGCGCGAGCACGCGAAACGCTTAGATTTGCAAAAGAAATCGTACAGCGAAACACTCTCGAAACGATCGGAGGAGGAACAAAAGAAACACACGGCGAGTGAAAAGCAGTTCGAGTTGGAAATGAAAAGAAAAGAGTTCGAGAAGATTTTGAAATCCGCGAGGAAAGCACACGACATGGCTGAACGCGACGCCACGAGAGCGCGAGAGGAGGCGAACGAGAAATCGAGAAAGTTGCAAACGATGAAAGCGCTTAAAGCTGGGGCGTATTCGCAGAAACAAAACGCAGAGGAGTTGTTAAAACAAAAAACAGAGGCGGAAAAGCGAACGAACGAAACGATTTTGCACCACGCGTTCCGAGTGAACTGCTTGAGGAGGAATTTGGAGAGGAAAGAAGGCGTATTGCCGGAAGCCGGAGTGTCAAGCGAACAGTTTGAGATGTTGCAAAAGGAAGTTCAGAAAATGGAAGAGAGTGTCGAAGAGGCGAAGAAAGAACAGGACGCATTAATCGCCGCGGAAAAAGCCGTCGAAAAGACCGTGAATAAAACGCGGCTGAGCGTGAGACGCTGCGAATGCGAACGCGATCGATTCGAGAAGGATAATTTGGCCAACGCGAAAATCGAGGCGACGGCGGCGGAGAGATGGAGCAATGCGGCGAAAGATTCGAGAGACAATGCCTTGGTCGAGTTGCACTTTCTGAGACAACATTGCAGAAAAGAAGCGAGTAAACTGCTGGAAAAGGACGATTCGTGCGAACGTTTAATTGTAGACGAAATGACATTGAAAGATTCGTTTAGAGAGGAGTTGACGTCGTGCGAACGAGAACGGAAGGAGACGGTGTACGCGAAATTGAAAGAAATCGCGAAAGAGAAAGCATTGTTAGTGAAAGTGGCAAATCAAACGGAAATGGAAAGAGATAACGCGAAATCGAGGTACGAGAAGGTTTTGTTGGTCGCGCCTTATTCCTCCGAGGCGAATAATTTTACCGCTGTGTCTCCGCGCGTCTTCGAGAACGATTGCGATGCTCAACAACGACGCGACGCTATGCAAGAAGAGGCGCAACAGGCCATACTCAAAGCACAATCGAGAATCAAAGAATTAAATACGCGTGTATTGGAAACTAAGCGCGAAATCGACCGTCTCTCTTCTGCAACTCGGGACGTGGAAAAATCCAACGTCGCTTTGATGCACCGCATCCGAGGTAAGTCCTTAGAGAAATCGCCGGATGCACTCAAACGGGAACGTAAAGTACAAGATGCGAGACGGAGTCAAAAATGTGCTGAATCTCGGTTACGCGATGCCGTTCGCGCGCACGAAAGTTTGGACGAAGAGCTCCGCGCTCTTGAAGAGACGTTGGAAAAGATTCAGTCGCACGCCTTGAGCTCGGCGAAGAAAAATTACGAACGCGAGATTGAGAACCAAAAGAGGAAGAAAGAACGTCTCGATCGCGCGTTGAGCATCGAAAGAAGAATGTTAGAATCCTTGCGTTCGCTCGCGAAATCGAGCGCGAAGAAAGCAGACTTAGTCTTCGCGAGCGAGGCGAAAATTAAAACCATGGAAACGAGAGCTGATGTCCGAGACGCCGTGCGAATTTTGCGCTCCGCCGTTTCGTCACCTTCTTCGTCGTCGAACAAGAAGAAACAACAACAACAACAACAACAACAACAGCAACAACACGGGATAGGGGTATCACCAAACTCCACGAGCAAACACTTAGCCCTCCAGGCTGTGCTCAACGCCGCAGCGCCGGCTAGAGAAGGCACGTCCTTCGCCTCTTCTTTGAAGTGGAGTGCGTTGAGCGTCGACGCCGACGCGAGGAGTTCGACGACGACGACGACGACGCATTCGTCGTCACCGCGCGTGTTGCTCCAGAGAGTGTAATATCGAGACGACAACGGTGTTGATGTCGATGGTCATCTACCTTAGCGTTGATTGAAAGTGCAAATGTATCTCTAACTTTCCTATACTAATTTTGTTCAAACAAAACTCCCCCCTAAAAAAAAAACACATTTTTCGTCGTCATTAAAAAAAAAGCGTTTCGTCGTTTTTTTACGAACACTAATAAAGAGTACCCCAGCACGCTTTGAAAGCCGCGCACGCGCGTGTAGGAAAGAACGATCTCATCATGTCTCAAATGGTACGTTTTTCGATTGGTCGCTTTTTTTTGTCTCGACCAGCGATGCGTTTCTCTCGCACTCCTCGGGGTTTCGAGATCTCTGCTGGATTCGCCGGATTCGATTTCCGATCAACATCTCCCCTAACGCATCTCTCTTTTTTTTCCAATCTTCAATGTACAAAACGAATGATGCGCGCCAACGCAGGACGCCATCATGGCGAAACGGTAGGTTTATTTTCTCGCGATTTGTCGCACGTTTGGATGATTGATTGTAGTGGTTCCTTTTCGACGTCTTTGTCATTCATCGTGCGCGCATTCGATCTACTCGAAAAGAAACACACGAAAACGCTCGAGGAATTCTCTTTCTCTCTCCTCGTTTGACCAAAAAATGCACTTTTTTCCTTCTCCCGCAGCCAAAAAGACATCGAAGAAGCCTACGAAGCGCAGTGGGATTCCGGGAAAGGTTCTCACCACCCGGATTACAAACCAGACGCGAAAGGTGACGACGTGCTCAAAGGTTCCCGCGAAACGGAAGAGTTATTGTTGGCTTTGATCAAGAACGACGTGAAGTTGGTGTATAAGAAAATCGAGGAAGGCGCGGATGTGAACTTTGAGTTTGGCAGAGCGTACGGGTCGAAGGAAGGGTACACGCCTTTGATGTGTGCGTGTCACAGAGGTCGTTTAGAGGCGGCCAAAGCGTTGTTACGGTCCGGTGCGGATCCGAATTACAAGAATCACGTCGGCGATTTGACGTTATTTTGGGCCATCGACGGCGGGCCGGAGATGGTGAAGATTTTGTACGAGTACGGCGCGGATTTGGACGCGAGGACGGAGAAGGATTGGACACCGTTGTCGTACGCGAAAGCGATGGGAAAGTACGGGCTCGTAGATGAGAAAGGAATTTATCCAGAAGACGTTTTGAAGTATTACGGAGCGACGGTGTATGGGTCGGAGCCGAGATCTTTCGGCGTGCGCTCGCCGAGGGAGTCTTATAACCCAGCGGCGGAAAATTTTGCGAGAGACCGTGGGTCGTACCAGAGAGAACCAGAAGCGCCGTAGGAAAGAATGCAATGCGTGTATCTCTTTTTCTTACAACATCTACTATTTTGTACAACAAACGCGTATTTTTGTCTCTCTTTTCTTTTGCCAATGCCCTACTCAATCGAACGGATTCGATTGATTCCCTCTGAGATATACCCACGTGATATTATTCAAATCTCTCAGCTCTTCTCTCAACTTCGCTGCCGTTTCGTAATCTTCTCTTTGCACGGCAATCTCCAAGTCGATTATTTTCTTCGCCGCGCCACCGCCTCGTTTCTCGAAAGGTAAAATTTCGTTGATTTCGTTTTGAAGTTCTTGGAGGTGCGAATGTTGATATAAGGCCATATCGTCCAGGTTTCCGTCGTTGGTATTCATATCGAATGTCTTCTTGATAAAGAGGGAAACCTCGAGCCTTTTTAGAATCAACTGATCCATCTCGCGGCGATACTGTATCGGTCCGTTCTTTCGCTTCTTTGGAGTGTTCTTCTTCGCGTCTGCCGAAAATTTAGTCGCGTGCGCGTACATGACGTAAAGTTTCTCGATGTAGTAAATGTGTCCAGCGGGGAAATTTCCACCCAGTAAATCACCGCCATCTCTGAATGTAAGACGTCGCATTAGGTTCGGTTTCGGAGCGGAATGCCCCCTTCGGTACGTCAACCCCCACTCGTGCGATACGGAATATTTTTCCAAGACTTCTCGGGTGGCGTAAATCGGCAAATTTTTCACGAGTGCGACGAGTACACCCAATATGACTTCCGAATCGTTCGGTAAATCGTACGTTTTTTGAGACTTTTGCTGCATTTCTTTCCGCAAAATGTGTCGCAGAATTTTCCAGTCTCTTGTGTTGATGATCGCACCGCTTTTGTCTTCGATTTTGATCGAAAACTTACTCTTGGAAGAAGAGGAAGACGAATGCGCCACATCTCTGTCGTTTTCTTCTTTCGTTATTTGCAACCACGTGGCCCAATTCTCCAAATCCGTGTCAGATACCTCGAGGGCATTTTTCATGGCGGTCTTAGCCATCGAGAACAACGTCGGGATTTCCTTTCCCGTCAACTCATCGTCCACCTCGTCATCATCATCATCATCGTCTTCTTCTTCTTTCTGTTCGCAGACGACCACCGCCGCGGCGTCCCGAAATCCCGCGCGGAGTCGCCCTTCCCAGGAATGGTACGTTATTGTTTCCTTGCTGTCTTTACTTTCTTTTACTCTTTTCTTCATCTCGGAAAAGAGCACCCTCAAAATTGAATTCTCTTTATTTCCGCTGTGCAAAGGTATCAAACGATCGGATCCATCGCTGAGAGCTCTCAAAACCACCGGCGCGTAATCGACGGATAAATCTTCCTGCTCTTCGATCGTTTTCACTCTGTCGACGACGCATTTTATCGCGTTCGCTTCTTCATCCGTCTCGTCGTCAGATTTTTCCAGCGCGCCCCGCCGCGTCTCCTCTCCGACGGGACCCTGCTCCTCCCGCCGCGTAGTCTCTTCTTCTCTTCTTCTTCTCCTCTCCGTATCGCCACCAAAACCAGACGACGACGACGACGAAGAGGCCCGCCCGTTCGTTACGTCAAAGCGCTTTTTTTTCTCTCTCGTTCGTCCCCACCAAGCCGCCTTTTGTGTCCCAACCAAAGTCGTCGTCGTCGCCGTCGAAGCCATCTCTCTCTCTTTCTCTCTCGTCGAAAAACGCTTCTTTGAGCGCGCGCGCGCGTCGTGGAAACAAAGTCGTCGCGCTTTGTTTGGTCGCCTTCTTCTTCTTCTTTTTGTGTGTGTGCATGTTGCATGTCATTTCATTTCGTTTCATCACATATTTTTTCATTCGTCGTCAAAGTCGTCGTCGTCTTCTTTTCCAAAAACACACGTCGAGGTTTAGGGTTTAGACAAAAATAATGAAAAAAGGACCCACCCAATCGAGAGAGAGACACAATAATAAAAAAGAAGAGAAAAAAGACACAGGACCAAAAAAACCTTTGAACACCTTATGAGTAAGCGCCAGAAAAACAACACCTTTAATACTACTACTAATACTAATAGCCTTTGACGATTTCTTTCCTTCTCCGCAAACAACAACGCACTTGAGACGACGACGAAAACGAAAACGACTTTTTTGACTTTTTGTAGGAACGACGACGACGACTTTTGTTGAGGCAGAAGAAGAGAGCTTTTGTCGAAACGTTTCTTTTCTTTCTCTCTCTCTGTGTGAAATTATATGAGAGTATAAAGTGGGAGGGACATTTTTGAAATTCAGAGAGAGAGAGACACACACACACACACACCGATGGACTTTTTTTTCCTCGAGAAGTGCGCGAAAAAGCCCGGGGAGAGGAGGACCACCACCACCGACGCGGCGTCGAGGGAGTTCTTGGAAACGCTGGACGACGACATCATGACCGCGATTGTAACCACGACGCCCTTGTCCGCGAAAGATTCTATGAAATTGGCCGATAGATTAATAGAGGTGAGCCAAGAAACGATGTCGAGACGCGAGCGGGTTTTCGAGGAACGGATGGAACACATGGAGAAGAAGAATAAGATGTTGGAGGAAAAGTTGGTGCTGATGACGACACCTCAACCGACGACGACGACGACGACGACGACGACGAATAATAATAGGAACAACGATAAAGGTGAGAAAGCAGACGTCGCGTCGCCTACGTCCGAAGGCACCGATACCGGTACGAATAATACAATCGAAAACGAAGAAGACGCGATACAAAAGACGCTGTTTAGACAACATCAAGAAACGCCAACACCGTCGCATAATCTTACATCGCACACGCCAGGGATACCTTCGATATCACTCTCGCCGCCGAGAGGCCAAACGATGCGCTCAGACGCGAGCGAGTTCTCGCCGCCGTTTAGCAATAGCCGTAGATATACGAACAACAACAACAACAACTTTTATGCGAGTCGCTCGTCGCTTAGAAGCGCAACACCTATTTCCTTTCGCAACAAAGAAAATATCTTGATGCGAAAGTTAGGCGCCACTGCCGCTTCTTCCTCTTCCGTGTCAACGATGAAAGAAAACGATCCGCAACAGAAGTTGTTACAAGCCGCCGAGCGTACCATGGCGCAAAGCGTGGATGATTTGCAAAATTTGAAAGCCGCGAATGATGCGTTGCGCAACGAGCTCGAGAAAATAAAGAAACAACGTGACGTAGACGCAGAATCGCATCGAAAAGCGTTATCGGAATCTAACGCGTTGCGGGCGTCGGAAACAGCAAAATTGACGGAAGATTTAGATATCTTACGAGGCGAGAAGCACTTGTTTGAACAAAGGGATGAGAAAGCAAGAGATGATCGCGATTCGGCGATGAAGGAGCTGTCAGAAATGACGGCTAAATTCACCGCGAATGAGTTAGATATGAAATCCAAATCCTCAGAAATTTCGCTTTTAAATGCAACGATCAACGAAGAGAGAGGTAAATTGCGGGAACTCGCGGAAAAATGTACAGATGTTGAACGAACGAAGAATGACTTAGAGTCCAAGTTGGAAGTCACAAAGACCGAAAAGATAGCACTTTCCGAAGAAATGGTGCAATTGCGAGACACGAACGATAGTCTGCGCAAAGAGTTGAGCGACGCACAACACGCGTCCAAAAAAGTTTTCGAATCTCGCGTCGTCTCGGAGCGCGAAATTTCAGATTTGAAAGCCTCCTTGGAAGCCATGCGACAGGAACTAGAAAAAGAAACGGAGAAACGACACTTAGCCGAAGAAAACGTCAAATCTGTCGAAACCGTGAAAGAAGATATCGAACGTGCGGCGACTATCGCGCGAAACACGTACGAAAAGAAAGTCTCGAAGCTTCAAACCAAAGACGGCACTTTCCAAGAAAAATTGAAACTTGTCAACGAAAAGCGAGAGAAACAAAACAGTGAAGCCAAAAAGGCGTTAAACGAGATGACGAATCAGTGTCGCCAGGCTGTTGAAAAAGCGGAAACATTAAACGACGAGTTGATCTCGATGGGGAAAAAATTAGACGATTCGAAAGCCGAATGTGCTCGATTGAAAATTGTGCAGTCGGAGAAAACGAAAGAGTATTTAGACGCCATCGAACAAAAAAACAAGTACGAAGAGTTGTGTCGCAAACTCGAACTAGACGTCGCTCGAGTGCCTGGTTTAGAGTTTGCCGCGGACGCCGCGAACGAGGAGGTTAAAGCGTTGAGACAAAAACAGTTGGAAGACCAATCAAAATTTTCCGAACTCGAACAAGTCGAGTTTCAATTAAGAGAGATTATCGATCGAGGAAGGAAAGAGACGATCAAATTAGTCGAAAGAGGGAAGAAGGCGGAAGAGCAGATGCACCAGTTTGAAAATATGGCGGACGAAACCAAGTTCAAGTTGGAACAGGTGGAATTAAGCGAAGCAATGTTGAAGAAGGAGAACGAAGAGAGGAAAAGTGAGTTAGATGAAATGAAGATTGCGTTCGAGAAATTTCAAGTGGAGAAGGCCAGGCTGGAAAGTGAATTAGAGCGCGTTTCGTCGGCTAAGTTAGAGCTGGAAAACGAGTTGGTCTCGTTCGCGAATAGTGAAGACAGCGACAAGGATAACAACGCTCCTATCGCCTCGCCTGCCGGCAAAGCCGGCAGCAAAGCCGCCATGCAAAAGATTTCACAAAAACTCTCCGACGCCGAAGCTGATTTTAAATGGCTCCAAGACGAACACGAGAAAGTCCACGCGCGTTTGCGCGCGTCGGAAAAGGCACAGAAATCCTCTAGAGCGACGGTTATTTCGAAGACAAAGAATTTGGTCATGTTGAAGCTTCGCGGGTCAAGCTTAGAAGGTAAATTAGCGAAGGCTTTGGTAGATATCAAACGATTAGAGGACACCGTTGCTGCAAAATCCGCAGAGATTAGCGCGATGAAGTTGAAAAGTAGCACTAATAGTGGTGGGAAGAGTTTCTTCGGTAGTAGTAAGAAAAGCCCGGTAAAAGAGTCCGCAAAAACGATGACGACAGACGAAGAGAAGCTCGTGAAAGGCTTGAACGAGTTTGAGGAAAAGTTAGCCGTCGTCAAGCTCGAAAAAGAACGAGATATCGGAAGACTCGAAGAGCGTCACGCGGAACAAACGCGCGCGCTCGAAGCCGAGCTCGTGGAGATGAAACGAGAATGCGTCGAGGCGAAAATTTATGCAGACGACATTGTTGATAAAGCGAACAAAGAGGTTCAGCACGCGCTCGATCGAGAGGCGAGCGCGAAGAGATTAGCGGAAGAAGAGACGAAACGCGCGCGGTTTGAGAGAGACTCAATGGCGCAAATGAAGTTGAATTCGGAAGTTGCGCTAGAAAATGCGGCGGAGAAGATGCGAAATCTCGAATTGGAATTGGGAAGGAAACCATCTGAGATGCCTTCAGTTCCAGCGACAACGAAGAGAAGACGAAATAAAGTGAGAACGTATTTCTTCCTCTCGATCGTTGTGGTTCCAATTCTGTTCATCTACTTCGTCTTGGTGTTGTTGTCGTACAGACTCTCTTCGCCGCTAAGCGCATCGGACGCCGCTTTCGACGTTTCCCCCGATACATCTTTGGAATCTCCAACGTGCTCGCGAAGCAGACATTTTATTTCAATGTTCGAAGAAGCATTAACGAACGTTGCCGGCATCGAATACGTCAATCGATGCGCCATGACTAGTATGCTTTTCTAATAATTCTAACACGAAAGGTACTAGGTATTTACACATGTTCAGCGTTACAATATATCTGGAATCGCCGCTCCCGCGACGACTCGAAGAAAAATGTTAACTTTTAATGCCTAGCAGTTTCTTCACGTCCGCGACCTTCTCTTTATTCTCCGATCTTTTGAGAAATTCACTCCACACTTCCTTCGAGTTCACCCTCGCTACCTCTCGTTCTTTTGGCATCGGAAGTTCTTCTTTCCCAATACTTCTCCGATGGTTATTCTTGGCTATAATGATTTCCTCTTCCGTTGCGTTTCCAAAGAATAAATCTTCATCGGTGACTTCATACGGTCGTTCTGGATCGCTATCGCTGTAATCGTCGGGGTTTGGGTCGTTCGCGAAATCGTCGTCATCTTCGTAATCGTCCTCGAAATCGTCGCCGCGACCTTTCGCTTTAGCATCGAGCATGGCGTCTAAAGCGTTGTCTAGTTCTTCTTCTTCTTCTTCTTCTTCTTTTTTCTTGGTATCGTCATCATCGTCATCGTCATCGTCATCCCCGACCTCATTGCGACGACGACCGGCTAACATGCTCGTCGCTCTTATATATTCTGTCTCTACGATTTCCCGATACCTTTCGTCCAAGAACCTCTTCCCCGAATCGTGTATTTTCTTCAACAGTTTCAACGCCATAAAATCCTTCGGTGGAAATCGCTCGTGATACACGATCATTTGTGACGCGATCAACACCAAACGTTCTTTTAACGTCGGCAAACTTTGCACATCATCTGGGTCCTCGGTCACTTTAACGCCGTTTCTATTTTTCAAATACGCCTTTTCGAACGAATCGTCGCTAAAGCCAAAGGACACGTTGATTCTCGGTTCTCCTTCGTAATTCTCTCTCGGTTTACTTCCCCAGTGTATGGTTCTATGGCTGAACACGACCGCCTCACCTACGTCCACTGGACACGCCGTTATGTTTTGATAATCTCTCTTATCTTTTAAACACTTCTCCAACGGCGTCTTGTCTAAATCGTTGTCGTCGTCTCCGTCCATGTACCCTTGGTCGCATTTTCTCGGAATGACATAAAGACACGAATTCTCGCAGGTAGAGTTCGTCAACGGAATCCACATCGTGCAATACTTTGGTGTATTATCCTCTCGAAAACTTTTCCTCGTGTCTTCTCCCTTCGGTTGCCGATCTCTGTGGGGAGTAAATGCCGTCATTTTTGTTTCGTCGTCGTTCGCCACGCGCCACACCAAAGCGTCATAGTTCAATCGATTCTCTGTGCCTCCAGATATCTCCTGTACGATCTTCTCCACGCGTCTCGCGAGTACCCAGTAGTTATCGTACACCAGCGACCACGTCGGGTTGAGCGCGATCTCCTCGCTCGTCAAAAATTCGATCGCGTCTTTCACATTTTCGCACTCTCTCTGCCATCCCGTTTTCGATTCGTACTCCGATTTCGTATCGAAAAGGTGATTCTCTTTTGCCGTTTCGGCTATTTGTACGATCGTGTATCCATCTTCGATCACTCTCCTCTCGTGTTTTTTGAGCTCTTCGCGCACGGCGCTTTCGTCTTCGATGCCAAACGCTCCTCTTTGTTCCGTTTCTTTTCGCGCTTTCATCGTCCCCGCGTTGTGCGTCCACAGGTTCACCGCCAACCCACCGAATCGAGCCCCGAGGGCGTTCCAAAATTCCTCGTCGAAGATGCGGGAAAAATCATCGTCGCGCGACACCAACGTGCCATCGCGCAAAGCTTTCAAAACGCGGACGCGGTCGAGGTGACGCTCTTTCTCTCGAGCGCGTTTTCCGGTGTGCTTGTTCTTGTTCTTATTGTTGTTGTTGTTCGTCATCAAAGCGCGTCGTTTTATGCATGCGCAATACTAATTTGCTCGTGTTCGTTAAAGGGGAATGCACAATACCTAAACCCTCATTTTAGAAAACCCTAAACATAAAGGACTCAAGTTCTAAACCCTAAACGTTTTGTGTGCTTCTGTATGAATTGATTCGGGCGTTTTAAATGTGTCTTCAAACATGAGACCCCGCGTCGTGCGGGGCGGCGTCTCGTGTTGTGGTTGTGGTAGTAGTAGGGGATACAACAAAGAAAAAGCGCTGCTGCTTTTTAAAGAACAAGCGATGATCGCGTCGTCGTTTTTTGGTGCTGGTGGTGGTGGTTTTTTGCCGAAAGAATTCCTCTCTATCTCTGGGCAAAAGAGGATGTCGTCGTCGTCGTCTTCATCGTCGTCTTGCGGCAAAGGTGTACTTTTCCCGACTTTGACGACGCGCGACCGAAAGACCGGTTTCGCCGCTTTGAGAGGAGGAGGAAGAACAACGACGACGCTTTTTTCTTCGGCGAGGAGGGTTTTCGCGAGCACAGATAAGGGCGGCGAGAAGAAGGACGATTGGTCTTCTTCTTTGCCACAAAATGCGCACGCAATCGTCGCCGCGTTCGCGAATTCGATCGAAAACGCGACGGAAGCGTCGAAAATATTAGAAGATTTATCGGGAAAAATTTTAGAAAACGACCGGTTATATTACGACGAAGCGAAAGAGAAAATATCGGACAGCGACTACGATATGTTGAGGATGAAGTTTGAAGCGGTGGAGAAGAGATTCGAAGCGTTGAAAGGTAAATATGGTGATGGTTTGGACACTCGCGTGGGGAGCGGGAAAGCGTCTTCGTCTTCGTCTTCGTCTCCTTCTTCTTCTAGAGAGAGCGGATCGTTTGAGTACAAGAAGTATAAACATTTATCGCCGATGAAAAGTTTGAAGAACGCGTTCACCGAAAAAGAAATGCGAGAGTTCGACGAGAGAGTGATGAAAAGCTTAACTGACGACAACGACGACGACGACGACACATTCAATAATAATACTTCGACGATACGTGGTAATTTAGAGTACTGCGCGGAGTTGAAAATCGATGGCGTGAGCGCGAGTTTACGATACGAAAACGGAAAATTAGTAAGAGCGTTGAGTCGCGGTGACGGCGAGTTTGGCGATGATATCACGAGACATGTGATGAGCTCTATGTGTCCAGATGTACCCAGAGAACTGGAAGGGGGAGGGGTAGGGGAATCGTCCTACCCGGCAGTCTTTGAAATTCGTGGGGAGATGTACGTAAAAGAAGACGCTCTGGAAAGATTCAACGAGAAGAAAATTGCAAACGGAGAAACGCCGTTTAAGAACGCGCGAAATGCCGCCGCAGGAATCATGCGCATGAAAGAACCGAACGTAGATGTTCCTTTATCGTTTATTCCGCACGGATGGGGATCACCCCCAGAGCGAGGAGGAGAAAGCGCATTTTTCAAAACGCAAATTGAGTTTTATGAAAAGTGTCAAAAGTGGGGGTTTTCTGATTTATGCTTAACTAGGAGTATAGTTTCGTCTGATTTGAACGCGCTGTTTGCATTTCACGCGAAAACGTCCGAGTTGAGAAACACGTTATTGCACAAAATTGATGGCATAGTGTATAAAATTAACGAAACGCGTTTGCGCGATCGAATTGGTTCCGACGCGAGAGCGCCGAAATGGGCCATCGCGCATAAGTTCGTCGCCGATGTTGCGATAACGACATTAAAATCAATAGAAGTTCAAGTTGGACGAACTGGCGTGCTGACGCCCGTAGCTATATTAGAACCGTGCGAGTTGAACGGAGCAACTATACGTCGCGCGACGTTGCATAACTTTTTCGAAATTGAACGCAAGAAGATTCAGATTGGCCAAGACGTCGTAGTCGAGAGAGCCGGGGATGTCATTCCGAAAATTATTCGAGTCGCTACGGATGCTGAACGGATAAGCAGTAAAGAAGAAGACGCGTCGTTGTCTTTAGGGGCATCACTGGGGTTATCATCATCATCATCATCATCATCATCGTCTTCGTTAAATCTCGGAGGCGCTTCCGCCTACGCTGCTCCGATGTTGTGTCCGTGTTGCAACTCGCTCGTCTCTCGAGACGCCGAAGACGGCATGCTCATTCGATGTAACGCCGGTTTGAAATGTCCAGCGCAAAGAATCGCCAGAGCATCACATTTTGTCTCGAAAAAAGCTTTAGATATTCGCGGTTTAGCGGAAAAGCAAATCGAGAAATTGTTCGAAACGAACGCCATCGAGCGCACGTCGGACATTTTTACATTGGAGGAAAGATTTTACAATAGAAACGAGGAGAAACTGCCCCCTGTTTGGGCGCGATACGAAAAACCCTCGCAAAAGAAAAAGTACGAGTTTACAAAAAACGCGTTGAATATGTTCGCTGCAATTAACGACGTGAAAACGAATGGCGTTCAGTTGGCGAAATTCATATACGCTTTAGGAATACCGTTCGTCGGCGAAGCGACCGCGAAGGAACTCGCGAAAACGTACAAAAGTTTAGAGAAGTTCAAACAAGCGGCTTTGCGATATCACGAAATCGGGAGTAGTATCGACGAGAGTGACGATGACGACGACGGGAATCTCTCTCTCGAAGCCGTCGAAGGCGTCGGTGATATCGTCGCGAAAAGCATTGCCAATTTTTGGAGCGAGCCAAACAACGCCAACGAGGTCAAAAGAATCTTGGACAACGGCGTGCAAATTCTTCCAGTTGGACACACATCGTCATCTTCATCGTCATCATCATCATCATCATCATCGTCATCACAACCAACCAAACTCTCCAACATGAAAGTCTGCATCACTGGAACTTTCCCAACGTCCCGTAAAAGTATCCAAATCGACATCGAACGCCTCGGCGGTTCCATCTCCAACGCCGTCACAAAATCCACAAACATTTTATTAGTCGGCGACGCGCCCGGGCCGAGTAAACTCGAAAAAGCGAGAGACATGGGAGGAACGCTCATCGTCGTCGAAGGGCTCGAGCGGTTCCGAAACGACTGGTTGCACGAAAAAGACGAGGAGTAGAACGTATAGCGATGAGGGAAGGTGTTGGCGATATTGTCGTCGTCGTCTTATTATTATTATTATTATAGAGAGGAGTAGGAGTCATATTTTGGAGTAAAAATCGAAGAATACTCCACACTTTTGCCCACGCATTAATTAATTGTCTTTCCATTCGTCTTCTTCTGTCAACTTACTAAAAGTGGAAACACACGTATTAAAAGGGCCGCGCTCTCTTTTTCCGGGCGGTACAACGGGACACTTTTTTTCGCGATGATGCGCATCGGCGCTGCGCGTCGAGCGTTGTTCGCGCGGTTGGTGTGTGCCGAGGAGAGATTGGACGTCAGATGTCGCGACGACTTGTGGTCGCTGCATCGTCATCTCAAAGCGACGATGACGTTTACGACGTTTACGACGACGACGACGACGACCAAAAGCCGCGTGCATTCCTTTTGTGCCCCCCGCGCGGAGCGAGACTGGACGAGAACGCGTGGGAATGGCAGCAGCTTTTTTAAGAAGACCACCACCACGGGTGAAAGAAGAAGCGCCGAAATGGTTTTGAAAGGAGGAGGAGGAGGCTCGAAGGATGGGAAGAGATGTTTTCATTCGTCTTCACAAAAGAAGGAGAACATTGGGAAAAACGACGGCCAACACCATCCCGGCACAAACAACAACGCCGCGAAGGAAAAGAGTCGGAAAAAAGAAGACCTTTCGACGACGACGGCTTCGGCGGCGGCGAAGGAATCGGCGAAAGCATCGGAGAACGCGGCAAAAGCGGACCAGATTTTGAAAGCGTCGAAGAGCGGCAAAAATGGTTCCGGCGGTGGTTCGACCAACGCGAATTCGAACGGGAGCACGGGGAACACGGCGCCTCCGGGCGGCGGCGGCGGTGCGAACAAGAAAGGCAACGAGAAGAAGACGGGTGGCAGCGGTACCAACAACGAGGAAAAGGCGAAATCGTTCGCGGAGCTTTTGCAGTCGCAACAAGTCGCCGGGCAGTTGGTGTTACTTCTTTTGCTTGCGTTGGGGGTGTCTTTTTCTCAAGCCGGCCAATCGGAAGTGAGAGAAATCTCGTTCCAAGAGTTCAAGACGAAACTGTTGGAGCAAGGATTGGTCGATCGAATCGAAGTGTCGAATAAATCCACGGCGAAGGTTTTCATCAAGAGTAAAAGTGGAGCAAGTTTGATGTCGATCGGGAACGGAAGTTCCTCGTCAGATGTGGAAAGCTTCGATTCCGGAGGATTCGGTAGACAAAATCAAAACCAACACACACAACGCCAACAAGCGCAACAACAAAATCAACAAACGCACAAGTTTTCCTTCAACATCGGTTCGTTGGAAACGTTCGAACGGAAAATGGAAGAAGCTCAAGAACTCATGGGCGTAGAATCGTCGAAGTTTGTCCCCGTGACTTACGTCTCTGAAATGTATTGGCAAGGCGAAATTTTGCGCGCTTTACCGACGTTAGCCATTTTAGCTGGATGGTTATACTTCATGCGCAGAGGTGCCGTTGGTGGTATGGGTGGCATGGGTGGCCCTGGAGGTGGTCCTGGTGGAGGAATATTTAACGTTGGTAAAGCGACGGTCGCGACCTTGGATAAAAACGCGCCGAAAGTGATGTTTAAAGACGTCGCCGGGTGCGACGAGGCGAAGAAGGAAATCATGGAGTTCGTCGATTTCTTAAAGATGCCGGAAAAGTACGAAAAGTTGGGCGCAAAGATTCCGCGAGGCGCTCTGTTAGTTGGCCCACCTGGGACTGGGAAAACATTATTGGCAAAAGCCACAGCGGGTGAATCGGGCGTTCCGTTCTTATCTATTTCTGGTTCCGACTTTATGGAGATGTTTGTCGGTGTCGGTCCGTCTCGAGTCCGAGACTTGTTCGCTAAAGCTAAAGAACAAAAACCGTCGATTATATTCATCGACGAAATCGACGCGATTGGTCGACAACGCGGGAGAAGCGGATTTGCCGGTGGTAACGACGAACGAGAAAACACGTTGAACCAGTTATTAGTCGAGATGGATGGTTTCGGGTCCTCGCAAGGCGTCGTCATTCTCGGCGGCACGAATCGACCAGACATTTTAGATAAGGCGCTGTTACGACCTGGGAGATTCGATCGACAAATTACCGTCGACCGACCAGACGTGAAAGGCAGAGAACAAATATTTCGAGTACACTTACAAAAAATAGCGTTAGATGGACCCGTCCAGGAGTATTCGGAACGATTAGCCGCATTAACTCCTGGATTTGCCGGTGCAGACATTGCCAACGTCTGCAACGAAGCTGCGTTGGTCGCCGCGCGCGAGTCCGCTGAATTTGTCGTGTTGGAACACTTTGAAAAAGCGGTCGATCGTGTCATCGCTGGTTTAGAAAAGAAGGAAAAAGTTATCTCCAGGGTGGAACGAGAAACCGTCGCATATCACGAAGCTGGCCACGCCGTCGTCGGTTGGTTCATGGAACACGCCGAACCGTTGTTAAAAGTCTCCATCGTCCCGAGAGGTTCCGCCGCTTTGGGTTTTGCCCAATACCTCCCCAATGAAAATGTTTTAGCCACCACGGAGCAATTAAAGGACATGATGTGCATGACACTCGGGGGTCGTGCCGCGGAAGACGTCATGCTTGGCAAAATCTCCACGGGAGCGCAAAATGATCTCGAAAAAGTCACCAAAATGGCGTATAACATGACGGCAGTATACGGGTTGAACCAAAAAATCAGGTTACTCTCTTTCCCAAAAGGCGAAAACGATTTCAAGTCGCCGTACAGCGAAGATACCGCGCGAATGATCGACGAGGAAGTTCGCGATTTAGTAGAAAAAGCATACGTGCGAACTGTCGCGTTGGTGAGAGAGAAGAAATCCGTCGTTGAAAGTTTAGCAAAGGCGTTGTTAGATAAAGAGGTGTTGCAAAGACATGACTTGGTCAAAGTTATGGGCGAAAGGCCGTTTAAATACGAAGGGCAACAGAACATCGACATTTTAAACCAAGGATTTAGAGACGAGAAGTTGTTGCCGAAAACTCCTTCCGACGAAGATGCGGCGACGACTAGTAGCGACGAAGAAGAAGATTCCGAGAAGGAAGACGGAGACGCGAGCATTCCCGTAACACCAATTCCAGTCGTTTAAAGAAAATTACTATTGTACACTATATCATCATCAGTTTTGTTGAAAATATATAAGAATTGTTATTACAAGATAATAAGAGCTATATATGAGCACATCAAACTTCGTTCGCAACTTCATTCACGGTCCTCATCGGTGTCGGAGGCGGCACGATGACCGCCGCTATCCTCGAAAACAACCCTCTCCTCTCCCCGCTTTGTTGCAACCGCTCTCTCTCCATCTCCATCATCCGCATCTGACGGATCCGTCTCGCCTTTTTCCCCGTCGGCGTACCCGCAGAGTCCTCATCGCCATCTAAATAATATTCGCTCTCTAACTCTCGTGCCGTGTTCTTCACCACCACTAACTCCTTGTGCCCGGTATTCACGTCTTCGTGTCTTTCAAACGCAAACCGTTTGCACTCGCCGAGAACAATCTCGCACGTGGTGAACACTTCGCACCCTTCCAACAAGTGTCCGCCGCATACTTCTCCGTTTGCATCGGCAACTGCAATGTGGATGTGCATTCCATTTTTCGCGGATATTGTGCCAGTCATGGAAACGATTTCAAATCTCTCTTCCGTCAATTCGGCGATTTCGTTCGTGTTCGTTTGCACGGAAGATGCTAATCGAATTCTTGCTTTTTGTAAACTGCCGACGGCAGTCACGATACATCCGGCTTGAATGTCTTTGAGTTGACAGTAGGCTTCGAGCTCTTTTCGCACATCCTGTGTGTGACAGATGCGAGGGGTCGAGAACGAATGTTCGCGGTGAGAGAATTTGCGAAAGCACTTTAAAAGCGCGGGAGAATGATGATGATGATGATGATGCGCATCTCGCGTTTTGTGCGCGATTGATCGATCCAAAACGCAAACCGAATCCGAAGAGAGAGAGAGAGAGAGAAAAAAAAATGCGAGAGAAGAGAGATGGACATAACGCGCACCTGACCTGGTTTCAGCCGGAACGGGTGGATCTCCATCGAAAGATACTAATGGTAGGGTGGTCGGGTTTTTGCGCGTCTCTTTTGTTGTCGTTGCGTGTTAAGAGAGGAATGAAGACTTTTTGACGAATTCTTTATCACGAAAAAAGACACAAAAGAAGAGAGAGAGACAGAAGAAAAGAGCTTTGAAGATGTCGCGAGAAAAAGGTACGTCATACTCTAATATATACACCAAAATGAAATCCACATCGCGCGGGCTGCAACGAAGAACCACCATCGGTAGACTAAAGAATAGGTGAGCGCGTTACCGAAACTCTGCGGGCACGATGGTTTCGAACGACGTCGACGACGATAAAACCGTTCGCGCGACCCACTCACCCAAAAGCGCGTGGTAGAGTAAACCTCTCGCGCCGACGGCGGTGACGGCAAATACTCTGTTGTTGTCGAATCGAACGATCTTCGGGAATCTTCCGACGTGGGTTCGCGGACCGTTCACGCGGACGCCGTACGCGATGGTTTCGATGTCCTTCGCCGAGAAAAAATGTGGCGAACCATTCTTTGTCGGATACACTTTTTCGTTCAGTTCACGCATCAAGAAATCGATCGTTTCCTGGGTGTCAGGGAGAGTAGATTTAGCGGTTTCCGTGGAATAATATCCAGCTTTTGCGGCATCTTCTGGTTTCACTTTGTCGCCTCTTTCTTTCGTCGGTCCAAACATCGCTTTGGTCGTTTGAAACGGAGAGAGATAGTGCGACCCCAAAATGCCGGGCATTTCCCATTTTTCTTGAACGAAACATTTCTCGCGTTCTAACACGAGCGCTCTGCCGGCTTGGAGCTCTAATGTTCCTCCAGCTTTTTCGAGCAATTCTTGCTTCGTGGATTCGTCGAGAAACCCGTCCCTCAAAATTTCACCGCCGCAGCACAAAACGACGCAGTCGAATTCGTTCGGTCGTTTCATAATCTCCTCGAGGCTCTCCACGTGATGTTTCCTAAACGCAAACGAAACGTCCGCGTCTGCGTTTTTCGCCGCTTCGAACTCAATCAAGACTTTTAAAGCTTCTAGATACCTTTGCGCGTTCACGACGATGCCGTTTTCGACGTAAAAACCGCACGAGTTGTTCGCGTCTTTTTCTTTGTACTCTTCTCCTTTGTTTCGCAACCGAAGCAAATCCACTTCAATTTCCTCTCTCTCGACGAAACGAATATCTTCTCCTTCATTATTGAAAACATTTTTCCTCATTCCAATTTCATCCTTCTCCGTCCTCGCCGGTTTCAAACATCCAATCTTCCTATACATCTTTTCTCTTTTCACGTCCCGTAACTCGCCGCTAAACCGAAAATCAATCCCGTTCATATCTAACCGCAAATCTGGATCGACCATCATCTCCTCAATCTTTTGACATTTTTGTAACAACTCTAACGTCTTCTCGTATCCACTCGACCCAAATGGCATTTTAAACCCTTTCGGCGTTCGTTGATGTAGCAATCCGGCGGCGACGGAAGACGCGCCTCCAGAGCCGGCCTGCTCGGACGCGAACAACGTCACGCGCACGCCGTCATTATTCCCGCCCGATTTGATCAGGTTATATGCGCACGATAATCCCGCGAATCCCGCTCCGATTACCGCCACATTTTTTACGTTCTTCTTCTTCTTCTTCTTCATTGTCCTCGTTCCGTCTTCTTCTTCTTCTTCTTCTCCTCCTCCTCCTCCTTCAAAACAGGTAATGCTCGTAGGGATTCGTCTCTTCGCCTTTCTCCCGACCCGCTCGGTCTTCCAACGCGTCGTCGTCGTCCTCGACGCGCGCAAAAAGCAGCTCTTCTCCCCTACACCCCGCGTCGTCATCGTCGTCGTCGTCGTCGTCATCATCACACCTGTTTCGTTTTCGTGTTTCGCCGCCGCCTTCTGTTTTCTGGACTCACTCGCCACGCGATGAAAAACGCGAGCGCAAACACGCACAAAACGACCCCGATCGCGAGGTACAAATCCTCGTGTTTCCCGCCAGGTTTGGGAGGGACCAGATAGTATCTCTTCTTCTTTGTCGTCGTCAAAGTCGTCGTCGTCATCTTCTTTTCGAAGTCAATACTATTCAAAGTCCTCTCCCTCTTCCTCTTCTTTTGGGTGTTCGTTACAAAGTGTGGCATCCAATACTACTACTAATGTACTCCTCACTCAAAAAGAGAATGGTTTAGGGTTTAGGTTTAGGTTTTTTTTTTTTTTTTTTTTTTTTTTTTTTTTTAAAAAAAATTGCAAAAAAACCCGAACAAAAACCCAAACACAACGGGGCCGCTAAAATCAAGAAATATTTTTTCTCACCTAAAAAAATATCAT
>MDSZ01121503.1_pt1 | contig 21388 bp, 22 predicted proteins | sample 811201 | NCBI WGS metagenome assembly MDSZ01 (sample SAMN05326647, study PRJNA326480) | marine metagenome | isolation source: seawater | place: Indian Ocean: North | collected 2010 | reverse complement strand
TAAGTGCAGTCTCGTCGGTACACCCAAAGACAGCAAGGACCTCGCAACTACCGTCGTCAAAGTCAGCCTCGTACCCTTGTGTGTAGTATTCTAGGTAGCCGGCTTGTGTGCACCCTGCAGCGTAGTAGCAGCTCCCGTCTTCAGTGTTGGCCTCCGGATCAAAGTTCTGGGCTTCTGCATCGAGACACCCGTAGACATAAGGTATACAGCTAGTACCACAATAAGGGGTGAACTTATATATATTCCACTCGGGCTGTGAGAATGGTTGGAGGGCACCCTGTCCGTTGTCAAAGAATGGGTTATCACCCTCTACGAGTAACGTATCTCCTGCTTCGTTGGTGATGATGATGGCATTGTGCAGGGTTTGGAACTCCGTCTCTTGCGGTGGTTGTTGTGGACTCCCAATCTCAAAGTAGTATACGTCTACCTCTTCGTCAGAGTCCAGCACTAGGTCCCATGATTGTTCGAACTCGCCTGGTCCGACAGTAAAGATCCACTGCAGCTCGCCCTGTTTTATTCCAACGTGAGAGTTACCCCACCCGTCACCGGCGTCATCTTCAAGCGTAATGGTTGTGAGGCATGGGCTGTTAAGGTCTGAGATAGTAGCTGTACTATCGTAGTTGAATGCTGACTCGTCCATGCAGCCCCAGGTGTGTAGTGTGAGGCAATCGTCAGGTTCAGTGGCTTCAGGATTGTAGTCGACGTAGTCGTCGTCCATACATCCTACTATTGGGGGTTCTATTGGGCAGGGCTCTACGAATACTGCACCTGAGTAGGCTACTGTTCCGTCCCCGTCGGAGAAGTCTATGTCTTCTAGTTCCCAAACTACAGAGTCATCGCAGGCTGTAATGACTACTGCTCCGTCAGCTAGTCCCCCACTAGCAGTTCCGTTAAGTCCGTCCCCATATGTATCGGTGAGGATTAGTTCGAAGCCTAGTGCTACACAGAAGTCGTAGGTGTAGGTAGACAGCTGATCCCCGAAGTTGAACTCCCCTGGGAAGACCTGCTCGTAAAACTCTCCTACAGCTAAGTCTACAAGTGTAAAGCCTGTTTCGTTTGGCCAGTTATCTAGCGTGAGCTCCATCGATACAAACGCCTCCCCTTCGGGACACTCACTAACGTTGCAACTACCATTGTCTACTGTGGCCCATGGGTTGTAGTTGTTGGAGGATTCATCCATACACCCGGGGACTGGGAGTGCGCAGGGCTCTAGGGTAAATGGGATTGTTAGTTGACTCTCCTCGAAGTCGTATACTGCTGTGTCTAACCCGCAGGTATTCTCTAGACTAAACCACCCCTCCCCAAAGCCGCAGCATATTCCGTCTCCAAAGTCGTCGTAGATGGTGAACTCGTACTCTCCTACGGGGAGCATCACCATATTGTTGTAGAGGGAGTTGCCTACATACCCACCGGGTGGGGACTGTGCTACAACTGTGGGGCCTGCCGGGAGGTTAGGGTCTACTATCTCCCAACTTGTCTCTCCCCCGTATTGGTCAGTTTGTACCGTTACTCTTACCCAGCTTTGTCCCAGGGCAAACGTTGGGACGAGCAAGAGCAGTGCCAGTAAGGATCTCATTTCTTCGTCTTTTCAATGGTTCTCCCTGCGAAGTATGCACCAAACGAAGTGAGCATCAAGATCTGCAGTAAGTCTATGTAGCTGTCTTTGACGTTGAATGGCCAGTTATCGAGGCTGTCAAAGATCATCGTTAAGCAGAACATCGTCATCAGTGCGATGAGCGTGAGTGGGCGGATAAGCTTTGCAAGCTTTACGTCGCTCCCCATGTCTGCCTTCCAACGTTCCGTTACGTTGTTCTGAAAAGCTATCTCTGCATCTATTTTGGCCTGGGCCTCTGCCGGGTCTATACCGGGCTCTTTGTCTAGGAGGTTCTTTACAAGTCCGAGTGCTCCTTGGTCTGGGAGAAGGTCCCCAACTGTGCCAAGGACGTTCGGAGCTTTCTCCTTTAACCAAGCGCCTAACTTGGTCTCCTTAATCTTCTTACTCATACGACTAGTTAGTTTGTCGTAAAAGTAGTCAATTACGATTAAATATAATCCTCCCCCTTTGTGATTTTCTTAAACGACACATTTCCACTCGGCGTATTGAGCCTAACGTCCGGGGGAGTTACTTATTACCTTGGTTCCCAGACCCGAGTTTTATAGTGTCGCACTTTGCACAGCTATTGGGGACAACCTCACCGCTATCGTTGCCTGTTATCTCAAGGCTGCAGTTACTAACCCAACTTCTGACCCCCTACTAATTACCCTCGGGGGTGATCAACTTACGTTGGCTGTTAACTTAGTTGCTTATCGTCCTTGGCCTTTGTATGCCTTGCGGTAGTTCTTCGACGCTTTGTGTTTGCTCGTCTTACTCTTTGCATGTACTCCTGGGCGTGAGACACTTCTCGCTACCCGTTCGACTAGTTTGACTTTTGCCATGGCGCAAAGCTAGAAAAAAAATTGGGGAAAAAAATTTTTAGTTGGGAGTTTTTTCGAACGCGGAATCCTACACGGGCGCGGACCCCCTCTATGCCTCGTGCCTCGGGGGACCCCCCAGGACGCAAACTTTTACTAATCCCAATTAGCATGGCCAAGAAGACCAAAGCTAAATTCCTCGACATCTTCCCGTGTATCGGGCAGACGTCGGGCGTCGTCCTGTACCAGGACAAGGATGGTGACGAACGCGAGATTCGTCTCATCAACTTTGACTCCGCGTTGAAGCGCCTGAAGGCTCTCATCGCTGCCACGGGCAAGCCGTGGGACCAACTCATCGAGATCCGAGATCACGAGGAGTATGGCGAGTACGCCACCGTGGTCGGTGGAGTCAAGGGCGATTCCGCCCTCGACGCACTCAAGGCACTTCATAAGAAGTGACCTTGGGGGTTGGCTTCGGCCAACTCTAGGAGCATCGCCAGGCAACAGGTCAGTGCGTGAGTGTGGCTACCAGGTCACATTCACCGCTTTCCGTTGCTTTTCTACTCCACTCCAAGTCAGCAACATACAACAGTATGCCACTCGACCCTCCCTCCTCACACCACGAGCACGTTATCGATGGTGACTCTCCTTCCGGACAATACGTTTGGATTGGGGACCAGTACATCCCTGTGGAGCATTTGATTTGACTCATGCCTTATCAATGCAAACACAGTGAGAAAGCGCTCGAGCTTGACCCTACAGTTTCCATTAATCGTGGTATTAATTGGGACTGGGCGAACTTCAAGTCCGAGCAAGCAGCTGATGATTTCTATCAGTACATGACCTACAACTACAAAGGTGAAGTTAGGTTTGGTTACTCCAAGCACAACAACATCTACGAAGTACGGTGGGGCTAACGATATTATTCTGTGAAAGGCTAACTCTTGTTGGCACTTTCACCTACTGCGCCTGAGCATGCCGCTAAACTGCTCCCACAAGTCCTAAGCAAGACATTAAACTGCTTTTGTTTTCTTTTACCAACCAACACACTCCACGCCATGAGTATCAATCTCTCCAAGCGTAAGCGTATCGCCATCGTCGACATTGATGGCACTCTTTTCAGCACGGTAAAGCGCCTTGCTGCAACAACCAAAGACGGATTCTTCAACTGGAAGATCTGGCAAGACCCTGACCAGATGCGGACAGACACCCCAAGCTGGGTGCTCGGTGCCATCAAGCATCTCAAGGAAGTCCAAGGCTTCACCATCATCCTGTTCTCTGGACGTGGTGACACCAACAAGCCTGTCACTCTCGAGATGCTCGAGAAGTATGACGTTCCTTACGATGAGCTCTTCATGCGTCAGGATGATCCCAACGGTGAGGACACTCACCCCAATGGGAACAAGAAGGATGACTACCTTGTCAAGGACCGTATGCTTCGTCAGCTTGCTGACCATGGCTACGATCTGGATGACATCGAGATTGTTTTCGATGACAATCCCAAGGTCATCAAGTTGTGGAAGGAGAATATGTCTCGGTACAACTACTTCTTGCACCAACTTCCATTCAACAGCACCAAGTGATGATGGATGGAGTCGAAGCAATCTTGCGGATGTTTCTTCCCCCGATTGCAGTAGGTGCGCTCATCATTGGTATCCTTCACCTCTTTGGATACTGATATGAGTGCTCCTTATCCCAGCGTTGAGGATCTGGGAGCATTGCTTTGCGAAGTCAACAAGACATGGGGCTTAGACCTCGTGCTTGTTGACCGCAGCAAGCTCAACAGATTGAAGCACGCAGAAGTTGAACTCCGCTCCATGCGGAGACTGCACGGCATACCTATGCACAAATACACCCAACGATAAACGAAGGTTAGGTACAGCAATTTAATATCTATCTCTATTAAACTGCGAAGGATGCGTACAGCAATTATCTATCTCCAACTATACGATAATTCCCCTTGTGGGCGCATCCTGTCCAATCACCCTAGCCTGACCCTGAGTAACACCCTTTGAGGACTACTAACAGCAATTCATTTTCTACAATTTGAATCTAAGAATGTAGTCTGTGGGTGTTACTCTTCTCTACCCTTGGTCTCATGTGGGGAGACCCGTTCACCTCTGAACGAGTTACGAGGAGTTAGTCACGGACAGCCAATGGCGCCGTGCAAACACTGATGGTTGGCATACGTTTCAGAACATGGTTTCGTATAGCGGTTCGACTCCGCTCATCAGTACTACCCCAAATAGAATAGATATGAGTACAACACTCTTCAAGGCTATGAATCAGCCTGATGCCCGTACCGCGAATGGTGCCGCCACAAATGATTCAACCGGTAGCGGTTTGCTTGACTTCTTCTTCCAAGCTGGTGCAAGTCGCAAGATGGAAGAGACCACCATCATGGACATGTTCAAAGCTGCATTCACCGACAACGTAGACAAAGCATTTCGTCTGCTGTTCTGGGCACGTGATGTTCGTGGTGGTGCAGGTGAACGCCGCATCTTCCAAATCATCATGCGTCAGGTTCGCTTGACCAATGTCTGGGACAGGCTGTATGTCTTCATCCCAGAGTATGGGAGCTGGAAGGACTACTTCACTATCTGTGTCCCTCCAAGTGACATGGAGCTGGACTTCGTGCTTGAACGCTTGAATGCAGGAGATGGTCTTGCTGCCAAGTGGTACCCACGCAAGGGTATCTGGTTCAACCTGGGCATGAAGCGCATGGATTGCTCTGCCAAAGAGTTCCGTCAGCTGTTGGTCAAGAACAGCAAGACTGTGGAACAACAGATGTGCAGCAACAAGTGGGACTACATCAAGTATTCTGGTGTACCTAGCGTTGCTATGTCTCGTTATGCTAACGCTTTCCGTCGGCACAGCCCGATTAAGTTTTCAGCATATCTCCATGAAGTCGAGGAGGGAAAGAACAAAATCAATGCAGGAGCTGTGTTCCCGCATGATGTTCTCAGAAACCATGACGCAGAGACTGCCAATGTACAGTGGAAAGCGTTGCCTAACTACATGGAGGGCAACACGGAGCGTATCCTCCCCATCTGTGATGTTAGCGGTAGCATGGGACAACTCATTGGAACCAATGGACCTACCGCTCTTGAGGTCTGTATTGGTCTCGGTCTCTACATCGCAGAGCGCAACGAAGGTATCTTCAAGGACCAAGTCCTGACCTTCAGTGCTAAGCCCAAGCTTCACCAGATTGAAGGAGATACCATCTTCGACAAGCGTGCCAGCTTGCAAAGTGCTGACTGGGGATACAACACTGACTTTGTGAAGACGTTCAAGGTTCTCCTTGAGCGTTCGATCAAGCACAATGTTCCTCAGGAACAGATGCCTACCATGATTCTGTGTCTCTCAGACATGGAGTTTGATGCGGCAACTCGGACTGTTCGAGGAGAGGAAGTAGACAACACTCCGTTTGAGGTTGTCGAACAGCTTTACAAGCAACACGGGTATACCATGCCCAAGCTTGTGTTCTGGAATCTCATGGGTCGGGTTGGAAACTTCCCTGTCACTGAGAACGAAGAACACGTAGGACTTGTCTCCGGATACAGTCCTGCTATCCTGAAGCCGCTGCTTAGCAGTGGTCGGGTTACACCCACACACCTGATGAACGCAGCGATTATGACTGAGCGGTACGACGTCATTCATAACGCTTTGTACACCTGGTTGGGTAAGGCGTAACCAATCAACAAGCATCTGGAGATGACTGACCTAGTGGTAAAAGGGGTCAGTTAAGGGGTTCGATTCCTCTTGCTTGTTCAATACGGGCTGAAACGTCAGCTCAGAGACAAAACAAAAACGATTCACACAGTTAGGTTTAAGCAAACAAGTATGATTTGGTCGGGGGAGTTATCGTTCTCCCCGTCTCAAAACAAAGGTAAACAACAAACAGTAAGACAATGGCTCGATACTACATCGAAGACAGGGACGAGCTAGCTGTGTTTGGGTGTGACAAACCTGGACACATCTTAGATCATGTCATTGACAACCCTGAGCTTATCGAAGGAGAAACGGAGTATATTGTATGTACCTACGACAGCATTGACGCTGTCATTCCACTAGACGTAAAACCTCTCAAACAGTACATCAATGAACTCCAATCAAGACTTAAGTTCAAGTGACTTTAGTGACCACGAGGTTAGACTGCTTACAATACAAGCGGTCTATGAATTTGCTGGTCAACAGGGTATGCATGAACTACAACAGAATGTGGCTGACACGTTCTGCTCAATGTACACGTTGTTCGACGCCTATGAATTAGAGGCGTTGGGAATAACACTAACGTATGGCGAAGAAGACGGCCATTAACTGTCTTCACATTTAAACACATTTTGCAACATTACTATCATGCAAAATCAACCAAACACAGGTACCCTGGAGACCTTGACTCCCGGACAAACGCTTCTCGTTCACGCGCGCAAGGTGAACGGCGGGAAACTGCAACTCGAATTTGCAGAAAAGCTTGAGCAGACTGACCGACCGGTCAATGCTTTGTCTGTCTTCAACAAGTCTGACGACCGCTTCACGACTGGAGCAGGTGCACGTCGTGCATGGATGACTGTTGAACCGAGCGATGCCTCCGAGATTCTCGGTGTCAACCTCGAAGACGACGAGCAGTACGCAACGGATGCAATGGGACGTGAAATCATGCCCTTGAACATCCTGAACCCGGTGGCAGGCGACCACAAACTCCGCGTCCAAATCGTGGAGACCGTCAATGCTACGGAGTGGGACGCTCAAAACATCGAGACTCGAGCCAAGCGCAAAGGCAAGGATGGAGATTTCATCACCCACAAAGGGCGGTACATCTTCACGCAATCCTCCGTTGTGTTTGGGGAACCCAACAACGTGTTCCTCGAGGCCGATGCACCCGCAGCCAGCGGTGGTATTCTCGCTAACCAAAACGTTAGCGTCGAGACAGGAGAGATTTTCTCCTGATTCCACGCGGAAGCAATGAGAGTGGGGTGGGCAGTGTAACAGCTGTCCACCCTCTCTTTTCATAATCTTTTTTTTTCAAACGGACCGAACAACAACACGTTACATGTCATGGATGAAATACGTGGCGGAGTTGGCGCAAGACCCAACCGCCGTATCTTCAATGCGTAAAGCATTGCAAACAGCCAACAAGCACAGCCTCAACTACGCTATCTACAATGGGGATACTATCTCTGTAGAGAAGCTCAAGGCTATGATCAAGCTTGTTGAGAAACAACAGGATAAGAATGATTCATTATATCGGGACTCAGACCACGTTAACGCAACAGAGTAATGGTATTCAAGCGTCATCGATTGAAGCGTGCAAGGCGTACTGCGAGAGTAAGGCGGTACTGGGTGTTGACACAGAGACTGAGGGCTTTGACTTCACTTGCAAGAAGATGGTCATGTTCCAGATCGGTGACGAACAAGAACAGTTCGTTATTGACACAAGACACGTGTCAATCGAACCACTCAGAGATGTCCTCGAGTCACCGCAAATAACTAAAATCTTTCACAATGCAAAATTTGATTACAAGTTCATCAAGCGTTGGGCCGGTATCGAGGTGCAAAACATTTACGATACCTATCTTACAGAGAGAGTGCTCAATTGTGGTAAACTCAATTGGGGTTACTCACTATCAAAGTGTTGTGAAAGGTACGCAGGTGTATCTCTGGATAAAGAAGAACGAAACAAGTTCGTCGGGCTGCAAGGTCAGCCGTTCACGCACAATCAAATCACGTATGGGGCTAATGACGTCGTTTACCTCATTCAAATTTGGGAGAAACAACACGCATTACTGGATGAAGCTGAACTACATCAGGTTGCCGAACTAGAGAACAAGGCAGTCGTTGTATTCAGTGAGATCGAGTACGAGGGTTTGATGGTGGACAGAGAGCGATGGACTGCACTTGCAAAAGATAACCTTGAGCTAGCTACTAACATTGAGTTACAGCTAGACAGAGAGGTTATCGAACACCCAAAGCTAAGTCCGCACTACCATGTACCTGTGCAACAGGACATGTTCTTGCAGGCAGAAGAGCAGAGAGCCACCAATATCAAGTGGTCATCCCCATCTCAGATGCTTGCTCTGTTCCAACATCTAGTCCCTAAGCTAGAAGATGTGAACGGAAAGAACCTCAACAAGCACAGATACAAGCATCCTATAATCAAAAGCTACATACGTTATAAAGAACTTAGCAAGTTAGCTAATGCTTACGGCACTAACTTCTTTAACTATGTAAACTGTGATGGTAAGGTGCACACGAACTTCTCTCAGATACTAGATACTGGGAGAGTTTCATCCTCTGAGCCCAACATGCAGCAGATACCAGCCGATAACAAGTATCGTAACTGCTTTATCTGCCCGGATGGTTGGGTGTTCGTATCTAGTGACTACAGTGCCCAGGAGCTGAACGTTATCGCTTTCGGGAGCAAAGACCCTGTGTGGTTGGATGCTCTTGAACGCGGTCTCGATCTTCATGGTGTATGTGCAGACCTCGTCTTCGAAGACAAGTGGAGGAACGCAGATACAGATGAAAGAAAGAAGCTCAGGACACAGATCAAGACTATCAACTTCGGACTGGCCTATGGCATGGGCCCACACAAGCTGAGTGACACGCTTGGTATCTCTATGCGTGAAGCTAGTGAGCTGATAGACAAGTACTTTACCACCTTCCCAAACATCAAGAAGTTTCTTGAGATGCTGGGTCGGTTTGGTAAAATGAATGGGTATATTCGTACGTTCAAACCATTCAAACGCAAACGCTTCTTCGATTACTGGGAGGGTAGAAACACTCCACCAAAAGAGCTAGGTATGATTGAGCGTGCCAGCAAGAACACCCCTATTCAGGGTGCATCAGCTGACATGACCAAGCTAGCTCTCATCAACATTCACAACCACATCAAGGACAACAACCTGCAGCAGGACATCAAGATTGTGATGACTGTTCATGACCAGATTGATACTATCTGCAGGGAAGAACTTGCTGAGTCGTGGAAGAAGACGATGACAGCGATCATGGAAGCAGCAGCGAAGACTATTGTAACTAATGGTCTGCTCAAAGCGGACACTAACATTTCAAAAACATGGGAGAAGTAAATAAAGGAGTTAAGATTCGTTCTACTTCCTACCCTGAGAAGCCCTGTAAGGATTTTGCAGAGTGGACAGAGTGGTTGATATCAGAACGTAAGCGTCGTTGGAAAGAAGAAATGAGAAAAGGCTATGGAAGATCACAAGTTTGAATACACCATGTGCTTCATTGGGTGGGCAGGAATAGTTCTAACACTATTATACCTATTGATATGGAGCTCGTAAGTGTAGAAATGGAGGATGAGCTCGGGCCAGACTACTTCATTCGTATTGTCATGGAAGCAGAGGTTATTGCTGTTGACCATGGCATCGGGGACTACGAGTTTTGGGGCAGCAAAGGATATCACACAGATATTCGCTCTGAACTCAACGGTTCCCCGTATGTAGAAGAGCTCGAAATCATGAACGAAGACGGCGAGATTGTGGAGGTAGGACCAGAGGAACGTCGTATGGTTGATGGGTGGATTGCATTGAACGCTAGTGAGATCGAGGACAAACTCCTTGAGAAAGCTAGCGAAGACTGTTAGGCTAAGTGGTGGAATTGGTAGACACGACAGACTTAAACTCTGTTGAGCCGTAGGCTCGTACCGGTTCGAGTCCGGTCTTAGCTACTCGCGCTTGTAGCTCAGTGGTTAGAGCAGCGGACTCATAATCCGTCGGTCGCAGGTTCAAGTCCTGCCAGGCGCACATGCTCCCGTAGCACAACTGGATAGTGCAACAGCCTTCTAAGCTGTAGGTTGTGGGTTCGAGTCCCGCCGGGAGTACAAACACAAACACAAATAACTATGGAAACAATTGCAATGACGCTGGCCATCCTGGTGATGGTTAGCCTTCTTGTCCTTATGGGCATACTTCTACTCAACATGGTGTTGGAGGAGTGGGATCGATTCAAAGACAACATCAAACACGCATGGAGAAAGAACAGAAAGTAAATCGTACATCTCCATGGGTGTACGCAGGACTGAAGCACCCTATGAAACTCATGGTGCTGAACAGACACACTAGTGCAAGCGCAGACCTCAATGGTATACTGGAATGCTGCAGCATAGTGTTCAACGTAACTCGGGATGATATCCTGGGTCAGTGTCGCAAGCAAGAGTACGCACTTGCACGACATGCATTTGTAAAGCTGGCAAGAGAGAGGACACAAGAGTCCTTTACTTCGATAGCTGACTTCTTAGGTAAAAGAAATCATGCAACTGCTGTCAATGGTAAGCGTAGAGCTGAGGCACTAATAGAAACCTACAAGCTATTTCGTGATCAATACGAGATGTGCGAGAGCCTTTTGAATAAGGCCGAGACAGTCAAAGAAACGTACAAGATGCAGCAACTAGCTGAACGATTGCGTCTTGTGCGAGAATTTAAAGTGTATGAAAATGGAAACGAAAGAAAAGACAATGAGTAATGTCTATCAAATCAAAGATCAAAAACAACGAGAGGCCCTCAACAAGTGGGCTGGGGCCGGTGCTATTGGTAGTATTGTTGCTGGTACTGGTTTTGGTAAGTCCCGCTGTGGTGTACTTGCTACTAAATGGGCGCTGAAGAAAGGGAACAGAGCCCTGGTTCTAGTCCCCACAACACAGCTACAAGCACAGTTTGAGGAGGAGTTTAGAAAGTGGGGTGCAGGTGATCTGTTGGACAACATCGAGATCATGTGCTATCAGTCAGCTTACAAGCTGAAGGATGAGTACTATGATATCGTTGTGTGCGATGAGGTGCACCTTGGTATCAGTGAACAGTATCGTAAGTTCTTCGAGAACAACACGTACGACAAGCTGCTCTGCATGACAGCTACTGTACCAGAAGATGACGAGTATCGTAACTATCTGATGGGGCTGGCTCCTATTCGGTACCACCTGTCTCTTGACGAGTGTGTGCAGCTTGGGTTGGTTAGTCCTTACGAAATCGTGTGCATCCCCCTAGAACTGAATGAGGTAGACAAGCTGGAGTACAAAGCTGCCCAGCTTAAGTTTGTACGATCTAAGTATCTAATCGGGGAGTTCGATACGTTTACAGCAGCCAAGCTCATCCTTGCTAAGCAGATGAAGGGTGACATGGGTGCAGCTAAACGTTTCTTCCAGGCAATTAGAGAACGAACCAATGTAATTAATCACGCCAGCGTCAAGATTGACAAGGCAAAAGAACTAGTAGAAAAACATGGAGACGACAAAATTCTTCTCTTCACTGGGTCCAATAAGTTTAGTGATGCTATGGCTGATTCTCTTGACGCCCTTGTTTATCACTCTGGTCTCACGAAGAAACAAAGGGAAGGGGCGTTGGAGGAGTTTGGAAGACGATCTAATGCAGTTCTATGCAGTACAAAGGCCCTTAATCAGGGCTTTGACGTGCCTGATGCTAGTATCGGCATTATTGCTGGTCTTAATAGTAAAGCATTACCTATGATCCAGAGAGTCGGTCGCTTGCTCCGACTCAGTACACACGGGAAGGTCGGCAAGATCTACATCCTGTACATTAAAGATTCGCAAGAAGAGAAATGGTTAAAGAACGCAGTAAAAACCCTAAATAATGTAACATGGCTATGAGAAAGTCACACACAATGCGCCGCTGGACAACAGGCGAACTCAAAAAGATGTCCACCTACCGCGAAGAAGGAATGACCTTCAAGCAAATTGCAAAGAAGCTGGGCAGAAGCCACATGGCTACGATGCAGAAATGGCAAACCATCAAGCCTATCAAGGTAGATGCGAGAGTCTCTACGGCTAAGACCCCTAAGAAACAGGAGGTTATCAAGGTCAACAAGCAGACGCTCAAGTCTATGGAGCTGGATGTAAAGGGAATCAAGATACACATGGTCTTCTCGTAACAGTTTTCTTTATGATCGTAGAGATTTGCACAAAAAGTCTCAAAGATTTTGGGATAACCGCTGATGAATATCTATATTTGTCTCTCTTGCATAGTGGTTCCCACGATGTCATAGACGATCTAAAGTTAGTTGTTAGGCTAGAAGTACTGCAAACCAAAGGCCTAGTTAAGCTGGGGGAGGGGGTCAAAGACCACATCGTTCGAGCAAAGTTTAGCACTCCGAATGCTACTCCGTTCGATCAGATGTGGTCTGACCTTCTCTCCCACTTTCCTCTTAAGGTGTACGTAAATGGGGGTGTACGCCCCCTACGTGCTAAAGATCCGAACGCCGCAACAAACCAACGGGCACGCAAACAGTACAAGAAGTACATAGGTGGGAGCGTAGTCAAACACAAAGAGGTTATACGGTGTCTCAAGGTCGAGCTAGACCACAGGAAGAAGGCTAACAATCTAGGTTACATGCAGATGCTGAGCACTTGGGTGAATCAGCATTCATGGGAAAAGTATCAAGATCTAACTGACTCTTCAGACAATGAGCGACGCATCACTAGGGAACTCTAACATCCCCAAACTCTTTCATATCTCAAAGACGGTGGAGAAATCCATCAAGGATGTCTATGATGGTATGGAGGGAAGGAGACGGGTGTACCCTACGTCGTGGCCCAGACTGAACAGAAATCTTATGGGAGGCCTACAACCCGGCAAGATGTATGTCATCGCTGGACGCCCCGGTGTAGGCAAGTCAGCATTTTCAAACCAATTAATATTTGACGTACTAGATGTAAACAAGACAAAACAAAACGACCTTATCGTAATCTACTGGAGCTTCGAGATGCCCGGCGAGCAGCAAATACTGCGGGCTGGCTCAAAGGACACCAAGCTTCAGACCTTCGACCTCTTGTCTGTGGAGACAAGACTCACTGATGAGAGGTACGAACAGTACAAGCAAGCCGTACAGAAGTACAAGGACTATCCTATGTATTTCTGCAGTATCCCCCAGGACATGACCATAATCAAGAAGGTCAATGAGCAGATGTTCATGCGACATCCCTCTAAGACGGTCATCAATTTGATTGACCACTCTCGACTGGTGCTGGGCAGGGAGGATACAGAACTACAGAAGCTGAACACAGTTTCTAAATCCTGCATGTGGATGCAAGCCAAGATGCAGTCGATTACTATTCTACTTTCACAACTGAATCGTAACATCGAACAGGAGTACCGAGCCAAGCAGCAATACCAACCTTTGCTAACCGACCTCTTCGGAGGTGACTCTATTGGTCAGGACTCACACGTTGTCATGATGTTGCAGCGACCCCATGATTTGTATGGGATCACTGATTCGTATTGCGGACAAGACCCCGTTGGGTTACTAGCTTGTCACGTGGAGAAGAATCGTGATGGACTGCTTGGTATGATCCCATTCCAAACAGATTTATCAACATTCACAATTAATGAGCGAAGTAAAAATTAATCTTCCTAGCAGCAAAATCAAGGCTGCCAGGAAGTCTCCTAAGAACTTCGTCTTGTATGGTCAACCAAAGGTGGGTAAGACATCAGCTCTAGCACAGCTAGACAACTGTCTTATCCTGGACTTGGAGGACGGTACAGATATGATCGACGCCCTGAAGATCAAGGCGAAGAACTTGAAGCATCTTAGTGAGATTGGGAGAGAGATACTCAACCAAGGCAAACCATACAAGTACATTGCTGTCGACACTGTTACGCAGCTTGAAGTCTGGTGTGAACCAGAGGCCAAGAAGCTGTATCAGAACACGCCGATGGGTAAGAACTTTGACAAGGACAACAAGGGCCTGTCTGTTCTTACACTGCCCAACGGTGCTGGCTACATGTACTTGCGCATGGCATTCAAGAAGTGGGTCGAAAGACTGAACACTCTTGCTGACCATGTTATCCTCGTGGGTCACCTCAAGGAAGCCAAGATTGAGAAGAAAGGTAAGGAGGTCGCCTACAAGGACCTCGACTTGACAGGTAAGATCCGCAATATCACCTGCGCTAATGCAGATGCTATCGGCTATGTCTTCCGTGAGAACGATACTACAATGATTAGTTTCGATTCACTCGGTGACATCCAGGCTGGTAGCCGTTGCGATCACCTCAAAGGGCAAACGTTCCCCCTTGAATGGGACAAGATATTCATCGATTAACACAACTAACTATGATTGAAGCAAATCAACAAACGGAGCCGACCGTCGAAAAGCAAAGCAACACCGAAGGACCACAGGTTCTCAAGGTCTCTCAGATTCTGATGGACTTGGATAGTGGTCTGGGCCGTCCGCAAATCAAAGAGAAGTACAGCCTCACGGCTACTGAACTCAAAGCGTTGTTCCAACACCCTACCCTCAAGAAGCGTCGCCCAAAGCGTGCACTCAACAAGATCAGCTTCACGCTGGTTGATGATGTCACGGAGCAGGATGACAATCAGCTGCGGGTAGACACCGAAGCACAGAAAATCGAGGACAATACGTCTGAGAATGACAACGAAACGTATGACGAATTTGAAATCATTGACTAATGGCTATCAGTGCAAACAACTCCAATGAAGAAGTAGCAGGCGGCAGCGGTATTCCCCTGTACGTCGGTATCGCACCTATGAAAGTGGTGGCAGTCAACCCTACGTTGGCTGAGCTGCAAGCTATCGGTGTGAACATGCAGAACGAGCCTCAGTACACGGACGTCTCTATCGGAGGTGACCAGTACAACAAGCTCACGTTCTGGCTGCAGTGTCTCGAACCTAACTTTACCACACGTTTCGATGTGTTGGTCAAGCCCGAGCATCGTGTTGCCAAGTCCGGTAAGTTGCAGTGGTGCAACTCTGTCGGTCAGTTTGCATTCGCAGACCAGAAGGCATCCGAAGCATACGAGTGGTTCAAGGATACTGGTGTGAGACAGGCTTACGTCGGTGAGGAGACGCTCATGGATTTCATTAAGGCTTACGCTAACGTGGCCAATGGTGATGAGTGTGCGTTCGAGACCATCGATCGTATCATGGCAGGTGACGTGACTGAGATTAAGCAGCTCGTCAATGCGCTGTCCGACAACCGTGTCAGAGTTCTGCTCGGTGTCAAGGACGGTCGCTACCAGCAGGTGTACACCAAGCACTTCGGTAGACTCAAGCCGTTCCGCAAGGACCTGTTTATCAAGCAGTTGAATGATGACTATGGTGCGTTCAATGCTGAGTACAACTCTAGCCTCGAGCTTGAGAAGTATGTACCCGGCTTGATTGCCCCAGACCCTGAACCGGTAGCTGAGGCAGCAGTCGATAGCGACTGGTAATTAGTTATGTGTTGATAGAGGAGGGGGCCTTAGTGCCCCCTTCTTTATTTTTACCGGTCATGATTAAGCATCGCAACAGTGAAGACCATCTACACAGCGAAGTAATACTCAACAAGATCTCCGAGTATGACATCTTCAGACACTACTGTCCTAACTTCAAGCAGACTGGGGTCAAGTTCTGCAGTGACTTGCGTGAAGACAAGAAGCCTGGTGTCAGTATCGTTGATTGGAAAGGCACTCTGCTGTACAAGGATTTTGCTTTCGAGGAACATACCTTTAATTGCTTTGGGTATGTGATGCACAAGTACAATCTAGAGTTTGTAGGTGCTCTTCAACTTATATCTCGTGACTTTGGTTTGGGACTCTCTTCCACAGATATAGCCCCTACTGCTAAGAAGTATGTATACCAGAGGACCCCGCTGAAACGTTCCGTAATCCGCATCAAATCAAGACATTGGTCTAGTGCAGATGCAGATTATTGGAAGAAGTTTTGCATTCCAAAGAGTTTATTGGTTAGATTTGACGTCCACCCGATAGAATATTTTTGGATTAATGAGACACGTTTTCACCCGCATAGTATCAGTTACGCTTTCCGCTTTAACAGCGGTTATAAGATTTATAGTCCGCATGAAGAAGAAAATAAATGGTACTCTAACGTCGGTAAAAATGTGGTTCAAGGGTATTCTCAATTGGCTCGCACCGGCAAGATTGTATTTCTCACAAGTTCCCTCAAGGATGTCATGTGTTTGGAAGTGCTTGGCTACTCCGCCATCGCTCTACAATCCGAAATGCAAATGCCCAGCGAAACGCTCATCCAGGAAATCAAAGAGAGGTTCGAAGAAGTAATCGTCCTGTACGATAACGACTTTGATTCAGATCAGAATCCTGGACAAACTATGGCCAATAAGATATGCCAACAGTTTGGACTTGCTAACGTATGCATTCCCAGTGTATATTGTAGCAAGGACGTATCTGATTTGATTAAGGACCACGGCTTACAAGTAGCAACACAACTAATCAATGAAGAGATATGTCAGACAAACAACAGCAGATCGACGCAATCCTACACCGATGTGCCCTTCTGATGGCTAACCTAGGAACCAAGACACCATTAGATGTAGGAACGAGAGAAAAGGCAAAACAACAGGAACGAGAGTGGCTTCAAGAAATAAAAGACATAGATCCAGAACAGTACAAAATGCTGGTACCAGATCCACAAGAGTACGAAACGCAAGAAAAAAGCAAGTCGACGGAATAAACTTCCGCAGCTTACTTGAAGCGTTTTGTTATCAGAAGCTCAAAGAGAACGGTATTCAGTCTGAGTATGAGACCAAGAAGTACGTTTTGTTTGAGGGTATTCACTATGAGAATAGTAGATACGAGGACAACGGCAAGACTGGTTACAAGGACAAGAAGACTCACAAGGTCCGCGACATCACGTATACTCCTGACTTCATAGACCCCAAGGGTAAATGGATTATAGAGTGTAAGGGATATGCGAACGAGAGGTTTCCCTTGAAATGGAAGATGTTTATGAAGCTACTAAACGAGCAGGGTGACCCACCTGTCCTGTTTGTACCACGGAACCAGAAGCAAGTTCTGGAGACGGTAAGTAAGATCATAGAAATGACGGCCCCCACAGTTTTGTGAGGGTCGTTTTTATTTACAGTAATATGAGAGAATTTAAATTAAGAAAAGGGGTAGACCCCCCGAAGCCCGGTGAACTAATCGGGGTAGCGTATGGAGGGGCCGGAAGTATCTGGCCCTCTGTATTTATAGGAGCCAGACATACTGGTGACCACTTTGTTGTGACACACTTTGTGATTGGGTGGGGGCATAGAAAGATGCCCACTGACCTTACGATGCAGTGGCTACGCAAGAACTCTGACCGTATTTACGGAGAGCGTGTAGTCGACAGGATCATTCACGCAGACACGAAGTGTTTAACTGCAGAAGAAACAAAACAGTACAATGCAATTAAATCAGTTATAGAACATGAGCATCAAGACCATTGGGCAGTCCACCCAATCTAACACACGTGGTCTGGAGAAGATAATCAACAAGGGTGCAGAGCGCCTGGTTATTGATGTCCTCCAGTCAACGCAGTATTCTACCCCAATCCCTTCTACTATCCGCGAGCTGGTGACTAACGCCTGCGATTCACAACGTGAGAAGGAGATTGCGATAGAGATACTGACAGGTAAAGCAGAGGCATCGGAGTACTTCATCACCCGCGAAGGAGCTGAGTACGAAGATTCAAACTTCGATCCTAGCTATTACAACCTTGAGCACCTTGACATGGACCAGAACAGAGTCAAGGTACTTTACATTGAGAACGACGAAGGCACAGGATATTGCGACACAGTAGAGATTATTGATTATGGCGTAGGTATCGGTGGACGTAGACTCGAAGGCATGCTCGAGCTTGGCTATTCCACAAAGCGTAACACCGCAGAGAACTTCGGTGCATTTGGTTTGGGTAGCAAGATCGCTCTGTCTACGGGTGTTTCGCACTACACCATCGAGACCGTATACAATGGGAAGCTCTTCAAGATGCATTGCTACCCCTACAAGACTGACTTTGCAATCAGCAAGTGGGATGCAGACGGAGAGATTATTCTAAGCAATGGAGATCCGGCGTACTACAAGGCAACAACGCATAAGAACTACACAAAGATTTCGTTTGGGTCGAAGAAGCACAATCGTAGAGCATTCAACAATGCTGTGCGTGACCAGCTTTCCTACATCCACAACGTAGATTTCTTTACGCAGTATGCAAGCGGGGGAATGTTCCCCGAGCATATCTCTAAGAACATACTTATCAACACACCCACGTGTATCGTATCAGAAGGTAGCAGCTGGTACACCAAGCCACACATTGTGATTGTCAAGAACCCTGGTGATTCCATCGGTATCAACTATGGTAGTATTGACTTCCGTGAGATGGAGATGGAGGACCTGCATGGTAACATCGGCATCAAGTGTCCGATGCGGCAGGCCTACATTGACGATGACGGCAACGAGGTTGTGGTACGTGAAGGTGTGGAGGTTACCCCATCACGTGAGAAGGTAATCTACAACGATAAGACAAAGGAGTATCTGCAAAAGATGTTGCAATGTGCCGCCGATGAGGCAAGCGAATTGATTGAAGAAGCGCTGAAAGAAGAAGACTTTTTGAAATGGATTGAATTATGCTCTAATGTTCTGTACAAAAACTCTAGTTCAGAAGAAGTCAGTAACGATCTGATGGGTCTGAACCAGATTGCTCGTATGGTCGATACGTCTACGATTCGACCGATGTTCAAATCCTCTGGCATTCGATACGCTAACCCTAAAAAGATGTTGCCTGGGTACCGTGTCAGAGTGATAACGAAGAACTACAATACGATCAACCGTGCAGAACTAGACAACTGGTCATCAGGTAACCTATCTCGTATCTATTATGCAGAGGACGGAGGGGCTACCAAGATGAAGGATCTATACCTGACTGGAGAAGGTGGTGGATTCGTACTTATTACCCCAATCGACAAGGACTTCCTTGCGGATGAGATCTTTAGAGAGACTCGTCCCGAGCAGAAGGCAAAGTTGATTGCGGCTAAGACGAAGCACGACAACCTCAAGCAGGTCATAGCCCAACTCTTGGACCAGCACTCCCCCTCTCTTCTTAGTTATGATGAGGTAGTAGTGCCTGATGACGTACAGTTGATGCTGTCTAAGATTGAGGAGAGAGAACAGACCAAGCAGTTGACTGCGGCAGAACTTCGCAAGCTGCAGCAGCGGACTGTTGGTTATTCTCTCCGTGTCAAGGGCAGAGATGAGACCGTGTGGGTGTGGGACAAAGTCGAGCCAAAGATCGAACAGGTCTTGAACTCGACTGTCCCCACCTTCTATGGTACATCAGAAGATAACGTCAAGCTGAAGCTTGCAGCAGAGATGCTCAAGAATCGACTGCCTACGTGGCATGAGAAACATACTAGCATTCAAGGTGATTGGGAGTACAGCCCTGTGTTGTTTCACGAGGTTGTGCCCTCTAATGCTTGGAGCCCCAGCAAGTTTGAACCTGAGTATCACAGAGTAATCGACCAGGATTCTCCTCAGATTATCAGGTTCTCTCAGGCAAATGTCAAGTATGCAAAGCAGAATCCGCACTGGAAGCACATCGATGACTTCTTCTTCACTGTTGGTGAGGATGGGGGAATCGTAGCTAGCGAGTATCTCAAGCCTGTACTAACTGGTCTGCTCATTCGTAAGAGCAGGCAGCAAGTATGGTGGTGGCTGAAGGGCTACATAGCTAAAGATCTCCTGCGTCCAGCGTATGATTTGTATACGAAGATGGAGAGATACATGGAGACCACTCGGTTCACGTTCAATCGCTGTTCGGAGACTGAAGAGTTTGTCAAGTATCTCACCAACTTCATTGAGTATCAGGATGTTTGTGACAGCGGTGACGTATCTTTGAGAGAGCAAAAGTCCAGGGAGTTCTTTGTTGTAGATGTACCAAGCATCGACGCATACGACAGAGATATCGCTGGCACCTGTACTGTTTTGGATGACCTATCAGATGTCATTGGTGACTGGATGTTGGGGTGTGCACCTCCATCAAATTCAGACAAGTACCATGAGATCTTCAAGGTTGTGCTTGACAGCTACAACAAGTTTGATATCGATATTCCGGAGGTTGAGGTCCCCCGGATGAGATTTAGTTTCACGCCTCAAAAAACCGAAACAGATAATGGTGAACATTAATTTGGTGGGGGAGAACATCTCTATATCTATAGGGGAAGACTTCTTTGTCGTACCAAGTAATACTGCTACCATGACTGCCTTGAACGAGTACGCTGCTAAGGCGAACTTCGCCACGCTCAAGGAGGACTACGATGAGAACGTAGCCCAGATCATGGAGATAATAGCGGACAACGGTGTCGACGCGAATCGTAAGATTCGTTCTAAGTGCAGCTACCTGGTTCAGGACCAGCTCACTAAAGAATACTTCTTGACCTATGAGAGCGAGAAGATCTCCGACATACCTATGCCCCAATCTCTTGTTGATAGAATAATGGATTCGATTGACAAGAACATTGACTTCATGCCCATCGTGAAGTTGTGGACTAGGTTCCTGCGTAACCCTTACGTCAAGAAGAAAGGTGAGGACTTTGTGCGTCGCTTTGCAGACTTCGTTAACATGAAGTATGTGCACCCAGAGAACAAGCAGATCTTCATGGACAAGGGTATTGCAGAAGAGGTGGCAACTGAGTTGGCTACTGTGTATCAAATCAAAGTGACTAACGAGGGCCTACTCAATGGCTACAAGGTCAGTCGTGAGATTTTACACAAGTATGATGCTGAGAGTGGGGAAGAGATTCCTCGTTACACACGCACGTTCAATGTGGATACTGGTGAGATTGAGAGTGAGGGACTTCCCGAGTTTGTGGAGGACCGTCTCTTTGAACCCTCTGTCATGGGCCGAGGCGGTGATGCGTTCTACTGTGGTGACAACAAAGGTCACTTCATCAAGGTAGGACAGACTCACAGGCTTGAGTCCTGGGACCAAGTGGACACTAACGACAATCGTAGTTGTGTCCCTGGTCTTCACATCGGTGGTCTGTACTACATCGCGTGGTACAGCGGTGAGATTCACAATGTCTTTGTTGACCCGATGCACATCGGTGCCATCCCCTGTTCGGAGGACGGTGCTATTCGGTGTCTGCAATACTTTGTGCACTCCAGTCTCGCTGGCGTGAACGGTAGTATGTACCACTCCTCCAAGTATGCGGAGC
>MDSZ01037601.1_pt1 | contig 21388 bp, 9 predicted proteins | sample 811201 | NCBI WGS metagenome assembly MDSZ01 (sample SAMN05326647, study PRJNA326480) | marine metagenome | isolation source: seawater | place: Indian Ocean: North | collected 2010 | reverse complement strand
TTCCTTTCGTCGGTATCGCGTTTCTCCGTTCCCTCTCGCCCGCCGCGACTTCCCCCCCCAATCGTCTCTCACCTCCCCTTTCGCTCGCGCGCGCGAGAGAGAGAGATAGAGAGAGAGAGAGAGAGAGAGAAGACGCGCGATCTGCTGACGCACACCAAAACAGAGAAGAGAAAATTCCGTTAGGGATGATTGTTGGAGCTTTGAGATACGATGCGCCTCTCTCTCTCTCTCTCTTCTCTTTTGCCGTCGTCCTTTTTTCGTGCGCTTTCAAACCACCACCACAAAAGGAGAAGAGAGAACGACGACGACTCTCTCTCTTTTCTCTCTCTCTCTCTCTCGAGGAGGAGGAGGAGGAGGCGTTTTGCGAAAGAGCGCTGCTGGTCTGTTATGTGGTTCCGGCCGATGGGGGTTCTCCCCTCTCTCTTTGTTACCCTAAACTACAACACCTTAAACCAATGGGTGTTGAAAAGCGCTCGAGATACTTTCCTTTTCGTCACACCTTTTCTCTCGACCGCGGCGCGCAGAAGCCGACCGAAAGTCACCCGAAAAAGACGACGACGTAAACGACGACGACGATAATAATGCCAAAAACGACTCCTGCAAAAGCGAGGCATTATTCGCTCTTCTTCTTCCACCCGCGACGTCTCGCGGTGGTGGTGTCCCTCCTTCTGTTTTTTTCTTCGTCGTCGTCGCAACACGAAACGCATCGCATTAATTATTCAGGGGGGATCCGTTTCGCGCGCGCGAAAGCGAAACTCAACATCAAATCGAGCGGCATCGACATGGTGCACGCGTCGCACATTCTGTGCGGCCAAAATCGGACGCTGTGCGAAGACGTGATGGAATGGCTGGAACCGCTCGCGGAGAACGAAGCGATGCGACCGAAATTGGAGATGGGATTCGAAGAGTTGGCGAGACGCTTCAGCCGATGCCCGACGGGAAAGAGAAACGGAGGCGATTTGGGGTACTTTCCGAGAGGGGAAATGACGAAGGATTTCGACGGTACGCGCGCACTAGGCGAATAGTAGGCGCTCTGTTTTTTTTCGCATCGCGTCCGAGTATTCGCGTTGTTGTTGTTGTTGTTAGTCGCACTCACCGTATCTTTGTCCCTATTCTCTCTCGTATGTCTCGAGCAGCCATCGTCTTCTCGGAACTCGCGGCGCCGTTGCACAAACCGGTCGGACCGCACCAAACGTCCAACGGGTTCCACGTGATCATGGTCCACGACCGCCACTTGGCGAACGCGGAAATGCGGGAGCAAGCGAGGATTGCCACGGAAGAAGCCAAGAAAAAACGCGAAGAGAGTCTTGATAGAAACATGAAGAAAGAGCAAGCGAAACAGGAGAGGAAAGGCGCGAGAGCGCAAGCGAGACAGGAGCGAAAATCAACACACGATGAATTTTAATTTAACATAATTGAGCGCTGAAGTGAACGGCCACGTTAATTGTCGCGACTGCGTGCGAACTGTAATAGTATACGAATAAAAGAAGTGCATCGTAATCCGCTCGACGCATCGACGCACCCGTCCGTACATTTTTTTACGTGCAATCACCTAAGTACATAAATGAACAGACTTCACTTTTATTTCGGATAATACCCCGCGCTCTACGTATTCGCGTGGTGCGCACAAAGAGAACACACCGCGCTAGGCGGGGAATCGATATCTGATCTCAACTTTATACCATGATCTCCAACCAATACTCACGGCATCATTCACACGCGTAGTGGAAAATGCGCACGTCTTCTCTCGTGTTGTGCATCTTTCTGACGCTCGTTACGCGTGAGGTGCGCTCAAACGGCGATTTCGATTGGGTCCAAGACGAATTCGCGGAGAAGAAAGAAAGCGACGCGTTCCTATTCGAAAATCCAACGGTCATTGGCAACCGTGGGACGCGCTCCGACGACGTTTTAAAGTATCCTTTGAGCAAGATATATCGGAAAGATAAACTGCAAGTGAGCGAATGTCGCGTGTGCGATGTTTCCGGATTGAAAGTAGGATGCAGCCAGACAAAGTATATTAAACCATGCGGCATCGAGGGGAGTTACGCGTTGAAATCGTCGTATTTGGAGAGCAGAGTGGAAGAGTGCGGCGGTGGTAGAAATACCATACCGTTAATGGCGAGTTTTGTCAGAGACGTTCGAGCGACGGAAACGGAGTACGCGTTGGTTTTAGATGGTACGAGACGGTTTTTGATTGAAGCATTTTGCGTGAGAGGAAGAGTACATGAATGCCGTAGGTTTCCCAAGCACGCAAGGTGTCCAGATGAGATTTTAGAGAGTGACACTGGCATGTGTGCATATGGCAGGTTGCTCGATCAACTCGACGGAAAATTTACAGATGAAGACCTGGATAGTTTCGGAGAAGCAAAAGAGGCTGTCATGGCAGCCTTCGAATGGAAAGTGCCGGATTTTCGCGTCTGTAAGGATTTAGAGTTGAATAAAAGGAGAGACGAAAAGGCGAATAAAATGAGGAATTTATACGGCAAGCCGTATGAAGGAAGAAGTATCGATGCACCTATTCAGGTAGAAACGACGGTTGGGTTCGAGAGGAAAGAGAAAATGTTTCTGAAGTTTACCGTCCAGAAAGAAGTTGAAAATGGTGAATATCAAGTGGAACATAAGATATCCCCGGCGCAAGTGGAGAAGGTTTTGAATGCAGAGTGTCCATCAACACTCTCGCTCATCGCGGATGCGTTTCACGAAATTGGTCCAGAATGGCGTAAGAAAGACGCTTTCAGAAAGACAAAGATGGATGATACGCCGGAGTATGTGAGAAAAGAAGCGCAGAAACTCTGGGCAAAGTTAGGTAAGAAAACACACGAAAAAGCTATGAAGGCGAAGAAAGACAGAAATAGAGAGATAGATAAATCGGGGATGACACAGGAAGTGAAGGATCAACTCGGCCACGATTGGTGGAAACAAATAGCCAAAGGCGCGCCGAGCAGGAAAGCAGTGTATAAGCAAGATGCGCACCCAGTTTTTGAGTTTGGCTCCTCGACATACTTAGAACCACCAGAAAGACACATACTTCGAATGGTAATAGCTGGTTTACCGCGTCGAATCCGCGCGAGCGGGGAACAGAGAACGCCTTACGGGACGTTGTTCGTCGCGACGAGGGATAATAAGGATACAAGTTTAAGCGAAGAATACCAAGCGGCTCTATTACGGTCTGCGTCGAAATGTTTGCGAGAGACTAATATTCGAATAATCGAGATTAACCCCATACACAGGAAATCGCTCGCATCCGATGACGACGTATTTCCTTTGGAACCACCGGTTGATTGGGTGGAGAAGGCATCGATATACGAAAATACTGCGAGTGGTGGCGTGCGAACGGAGATTGACGGCGACAGAAACACATACAGAGGGGAAAACGTCGTTCTAGATTGGGAAGGATATTCCATTGATGGAGCGTCGCACTTAGGGTGGAGTTCTGTTTCTATCCTACTCACCTCCGATATGCCGGGGAAAAATATCTCGGGCGAAGAAGTTCGTGCAATGCATGGCGCGAGCGAAGCAGAATATGAAAGGACAGAATATTTTAAAGATAAACGAGGTAACAGACAAAGCAGATCAGTCAAGCTAAAGTGCGCTCCTCCTAAGTATCAAAATATAGCGCCATGTTTAGGCTACGCGGAGAAACCCTCCGTCTTTCGAGTGTTGGATAAAACTAAAGGCCACGATCCTTTGTTGAAACATGAACGCGCAGATGTAAAGACGGCGCAAGCTATGGGAAGTTTCGTATTAATACTTTTCGCGTTGGTCACTTTCGGTGCCTTTTTCTTCATCGCCTTGTCTAGAGAGCAAAGATTTGTCGTGTGGGCGATGGCGAAAGCGCAAAATATACAGTTGCGAAACAAATTCGCTGCGCTGGTTGCAAAGAAAGAAAGGAAGGAGATTAGAGCAGCGGCAAAAAATGCATCAGTTTAGTTTATATGTATTAATATGTTATGCATTTAGAAATTAGTTTCACACGATGTCAATCATATATGAACACTCTCACTTATTCTCCTCGTCCTCGTCCTCCTCGTCCTCGTCCTTGAGAAATTTGCGCAGAAAGTCTGGCATTATATTTTTTATCTGCTCCTTATAATTATCGTTCTCCTCCTGCTTCTCGTCTTCGTCTTTGGGAGACTTGCGCAGAAAGTCTGGCGTTATATTTGTTATACGTTCCTCATTACTAACGTCATTCTCGCCCTCCTCCTCCTCGTCTTTGGGAGACTTGCGCAGAAAGTCTGGCGTTATATTTCGAATCTGCTCCTTATAATCCTTCCCGATGCGATCGCTCCAGATTCCCTCCGAATATTCTCCCTGACCAGTGAACCAGTCTGGCTTCGGAATATCCGGTAGAGTCGGGTCCTGCACAATAGTATCGTCCAGTTTTTGTGCCACGCTTTCTAACCTCTCAGAAACAAAAGGAGGAAGCTTCACTTTAATCGTTTGCGTCTCTCTTTCTATTTCGCCTCTTGCAACTCGGTCTGCTTCGCTCGCAATGCGTTCTATCCTTCGGGCTAACGCCGCCGCTGTGACAGCGAAATTCTCATCATTTACATCGCACAACCATGCGTCTCTCAATACCTCCCACACGCACTCATCGCAATCACCAAACTTCTCCTTCAAGAAATACCTCGCCACATCATAATTCGGTTCCGCCTCTAAATACTCCCAAATCTGACCCTCGAAATCAAAATTGAAAAGCGTCTCAAACTGTCTCGTCAACGCGTCGGATTTCGTAGAAACCGATGGTCCTTCTCTTGCTAACGCGGAAAAAATAACTTCTGCCCAGACCTTCCCCAACGCTCTCACGTCCCTCGCCATATCTTCATCCGATGGGTCTAAAATCGCCGCGCCGAAGTTGGCCAATCGAAACCTTGTGCCAAACTCGCCCCGTTCCTCAAACGCGTCTCTGTCGTCGAACGAGTCGCAAAAAAATGTTCCAGCATCAATACCGTTGTGTGCAACCCCATTCGCGTGACAAAATGCCACCGCTCTTGCCGTCTGTCGTATAGCAGATCGAATGTACCTAAATCTCAACACTGTCGGGTGCGTCTGCACCATCTCCACTGGCGGCCAAAACTTCGTTCGCCCTTCACCATCGTCCTTCTGCATTGCCGAAGCATACTCCGATAATCTCTTCAATCCAACCCATTCCTGAGCCACATAAAAAGATGTTGTATCTTCCCCCTTCATATTCATCTCTTCGCTCTCGCTCGCGCCGGCGGCGAAATACGCGACACACCTCACAATTGGTAACATCTTCTGAGGCATCTGCCCTTTCCCTCTACCGTATTCATCCACATCAATATCCGGCCTGTCGTCCGCCAACAAACGTTCGTATGCGTTCACTTCCGTTTCCGCTAATACTTTCACCGACGGCAAATACTCTTTAATCAACACCTGTGGTCCGGTAAGAGAGACCAAAGGATCCCCTGGATATCTAAAAAGAGGCTCACCGGAGGACCATCTCGCGGCGTATAAAACCATCGCGCTGGAAACCCTTTCGTTGGCTGAAGAAGAAGAAGCCGTTATGCCTTTGACTTCGCCGTCTTCCGTTCGCGAGATGGAAAACGAAGAGGACGGAGACGACGACGACGACGACGACGACGACGACTGAGATGTAGATATAGAAATTTTCCCGAGCTTTTGAAGCAACTCGAAATCAGACGCTTCCAAACGTGTCGCCGTGGCTTTCACGATTTCGGTCTTCTTATTTGTTCTTCTGGTTCTTCTGATTGCATAGATGTTGACGCGCAGTTTGCTCCTCGAGGTTGAGAGCCCACTGGCGGGAGAAGAAGAACAAGAACAAGACCACATATATTTGTGCGCAAAATTGAAATGACGTGAAAAAGATTTCCAGGTTTTTTCCTTGTTACGAATATGTATTAAAACTCGTGTTAGGTGATGCTTAATGTTCTGCACGCTCACGCTTATCATGCATTCTCTCTCCCTCTCTCTCTCTTCTCTCTTTCTATGTACTTTCTTTTTCATTTTATCACTCGTTATTATTTTGGATTGTTCATGCACCTCTTCTTCAGAGAGCGGTTTAAGCACGTGCGGCACTTGCCGCATCGAGCGGTGGCATTCCAACTCGTCTTTTTCAGCTGCAATCCCGACTTTTTCAGTTCTTCCTCGGTCCACGCTTCACGTTTACGACCAGTCGATTGGGGGGTCTTCGGATTTTTCATCGCATCAGGGACTGGATTCGCGTTTCTTTCCTCAGCAGTCGTGCCAGAGGATCGGAGCGTTTTGAGTTTCTTCGCGCTCGATTTGTCGTCGTTGAAGTCTCGTTTCTTCTTCACGTCGCCGCCGTCTTGTTCTCCTTCGCTGCCTCTCGGCATAGGTTTGAGAGGTGGTGCGTAGTTGCTATATATGCGCTGCATCTTTTGTCGATAGAGTCTGGCTAACATTTTCGCGTCGTTGTTCGCATCTGTGCCCGGCGCGTTGAAATTCAACGCGTTGTCCAACATTAATTCGACGTCGTCGACGAAATTTTCGAGGCGCTCGTAGTACCCCCCAATGGTACGCGAGATTATGGTCGCTAAGTCGATCGGGTTTGGTACGTTTTCATAGTACTCTGGCATTTCCGACTTCTCAGGCAAGTTATAGAAGTATTCAATCAATCGCTCGCCCTTATGTTCATACTTATCCATGTATTCGCAGACACTCAAGCAGTTTCTAGCTTCTTCGAGATCGATGGGTTTCTGCATATCGCAAGGTTCAAAAACCCAAGGGAAAGCGACGTCTGAAACATCCGGCGGCATGCGCCCTGGTTTCTTGTTCAAGAGCAGCGTTTCTTCTTCGTCTTCATCTTTGTACCTCAACGTATGTTTGTTATTCTTCGGATCGTACCGCAGCACGTCCGCGGTATACCACTCGCCATCATCCCAACACAACATCACGCGCTTATTGACTAACTTTTCGCGAAAGTCTTCGCCTTTCTGAAACTCGAGGTACGATGCAGTATAGTTCTGAAACTCCTCGATCCTTTTTTGGTCTGTTTTGGGGGTCACGATGAGAATCGCCGCCTTGCGAAACTCCGAGCGAACGTTGTAATCAATGTCTTCCCAAAATTCCGTGTTGGCCAAGGTAGCTTGATCGAACACTTTTTCCGTTGCTTGCACAAATTCCGCGACATTCTTATATCCTTTGTATTTGCACTTATTTTCAATGTCATCGAGCTCTTTCGTGATGAATGTACACGCGAGTAAATCTCTTTTTCCCGGAGGCGCCTGGGTCGTTTTCACGTTGCGAATCGCACACAAGGCGTATAAGCATCGTTGCGCGGTGCCCTCTGTAAACGTAGTACCGTTGGAACCTCTGGGAATGGGATTATTTGTCAATTGGTTCATTGATGCGAGTGATGCTTCATCGAGTCCGATTTTCTCTTCCATTGCGGCAATTTGTGCTCGAGCCTCTGGTTTTACGACGTCCTCGGATGTTCCTTCTTTCCCACCCATGAAGAACTGAATCGTTTTCGTCTGACTATTGTTTGGATCCTGCTCCTCCTTTGCCTTTAACTTTTTCATCGCCAATTCAATGTACTGCTTTTCTGCAGCCAATCGGACGGCTTTTTTTACGTAATACGTCCCCGTCTTTTTCTTTTCCACGTGCTCTGGCTTCATTTTCTCGTCCGCGATGGCCTGTCGCAACTCTCCTTCGTCCAACATGAGTGCGAGCTTCCATCGCGCAACTTTTGGATTTTGCCAAAGCGAGTAATCTTTCCCAGTTTTTTCAAAGACCATTCTTTCGAGGACTTCTCTGGAAAGTTCAAGGTGCGCGGTGGCGTAAAACGTACCCGGCGCGGCGCGTTGCATCTCCGGAAGGGGCGGTAAAAGACCTAACCGACCACGTGGTAAATGTTCTTTCGGCGTTCGTTCGTTTTTCTTGGCAGCCTTTTTCTTCCCACGGGAAGGAATGCTTCCTCTCGCTCGAATGCTACCTTTGGAAATGATATCTTTGAAGTCTAACATCTCCATGGTTTCTTTTTCACCACTCTCGTATAAGATTTCAACCTCCTCGCCGGAGGTGTCTTCGTTATCTCTATCAGGAACATCGTCGTCGTCACCTTTTTCTTGTTGCGCAGGGAAGTCCCCAAATTCTCGGTCTTCGCAGCACTTGGTAATTTCCCCGCGATACCAGACTTCGTCTTCTTCCCAAAGTACTTCAACTTTGCAACCCGCGAGGTGCGTTCCGATGTCCTCATAGGTGAGCGGTATGGTTATCGAATGTCTCCCAGGCGTGAAACCTGGATTGAAGCCCAAATTTTTCTCCTCGGCGCGCGTCCAACCGCGAGTCTTCGTTTCGTATATATTTATGAGAAACAGAGGACACTCGATGTCGTTGACCCACATTGGAACATGTTCTTCTTCCTTCTTTTCCACTTCTTTGTTTTCTTCCTTTTCATCGGTCGGCTGCGCGGCCATAGTCACAAAATCAGCGTCGAGGCTACCGAATTGGTCCTGGACTCCATCACCTGGCGTCATCATGTTTGTCCCGTCCGGCTTTAGCGATGAAGGTTGTTTTTCTGCCAACGAGGGGTCTTCTTCCTCCTGTGTCTCCTCTGCTTTTGCCACTGCCTCTATTTCCATCTTCTCAGCTGCTGGTGCTTCTTCCGTTTCTTTCTTCCCCTCGGCTGGTTGTGCTGGCGCTTCTTCTTCGTCCTTCTTCTCCTCGGCTGGTTGTACTGGCGCTTCTTCTTCGTCCTTCTTCTCCTCGACTAGTTGTACTGGCGCTTCTTCGTCGTCCTTCTTCTCCTCGACTGGTTGTGCTGGCGCTTCTTCGTCTTCCTGCTTCTCCTCGACTAGTTGTGCAGGCGCTTCTTCGTCGTCCTGCTTCTCCTTGACTGGTTGTACTGGCGCTTCTTCTTCGTCTTTTTTCTCCTCGACTGGTTGTGCTGGCGCTTCTTCGTCGTCCTTCGTCTCCTTTATCGGCATCGCTGCATCTTCTGCTCCTTCGTTCTTCTCTTCAGCAGACTTTTCGACTTTCATCTTGGGCGGAGAATCTTTTGTGGGCGAGTTTTCCTTCGAGCCGTCTTCCTCGACTCCATCTTTCTGTATTCGTTCGAGTCGATACTGCGCCAACACGGTGCCCGTCGTGGGCCATTTCGCGAATCGTTTCTCGACAATCTCCAGTTCTCTAAAATTAATATTTCTGTGTTTTCCATCGAAAGAATTGGAGTTTGTAATTTTGTGAAACATCGGCGACTTGATGTGATCCCACGCTATGTGATGATCGAAGAAGCGTAAGAGTAATCCTAAGTATGCCGCTGAAGAAGCGTTTTCAACTTCGGCAATCCAAGCCCCTCTCAAGGTGCGTGACGGGCGCGGCATACCTCGACCTCGCCAACCATTACGGTAGTTGACCACGCGCTCGGGTAATAATGATTTCACGCCACCATTTCTTGCGCATTTTCGGAGTGATTTAATGGGAACGCGCTTTCCTCCCAACAAGAGACGCAATGGCGCGACGTCAGAGCGTAACGACGAAGGACCAACTTTTTCAACATGGTCCTCGTGCTCTTTCTTTTCGACCTCTAAAATCGAGGCATTTTCTTTGACTTCTTGAAGGTACCATGCCGCTTTCATAGCTAGAGGACGAATACTACTCTCTAAAAGCAAGATCCATTTCGCCACATCTTTAAAAGTTGATGAACCTCTTAAAGACGTAAGCCATTTCTGGCGCCATTGATCACCAGTAACTTTTTCTGAGCCCGCCCAGGGACCATCAAGAAAGCCGCACAAATATCGCTCCATGTGACACGCTTTTGCCACGACGTGACCGAGCTTATCTTTCGCTAGATGTTCTTCAAATCCAGGCTTTATCGGCGGTTGCGGAATCGGGTAAGGAGCAAACCATTGGTTAACGAATACCGACGTCACGCGACCTCGAGCGGTCTCGCCAGCCGCGTTCGCGAGCGCAAAGACGCCGGCGTTCGCGTACTTATTCTGATACGTGTAGCACGATTCTGTCGTCGTTTTCGCCATGTTCGATGGCGTCTCTGGTGCGGATGGAGTGCCATCGGCATCACGTTTTACCGTCTTCACTTCCGAAACTATATCTAAAGAAGATTCGTACTCGATTTTCGCGGCATGCGATAGCGCCAATTTTCTGCGCTCTCCAAGAGCATGCTCAATTTCTGGATCGTTAAAGTCTGGAATCTGTTCTTCTTTGACGGCTACTTTCGGTTGCATCGCTTCCATGCGAGCGCGCTGCTCTTCGGCAATTTTAGTAGGAGAATACTTTTCAGTCTTTCTACCTGCGTTTGTTCGCCGTGATCGACCCGTTGTTGGCATCACTTCTTCCTCCTCATCTTCTTTCTTCTCTCTCTTTCTTTTACCTCGGGCAAGTGAAGCTGGAGTTTCATCTTCATCGTTATCTAAATCAGACCATTTCTCCTCCTCATGCACCCCCTCCTCCTCAGAGTCTTCGTCATCGAATTCCATCTCATCGATAACCTCTTCCTCGTCTTCGGATTCTAAATAAGTCTGACCAATTGGTTTGTCTTTCTCCCACTCCGGTAATGTGTTCCCGCAATCTCCAAGACCAAACTTTTCGAAAACTTCAACTGGATTATCACCGACTTGTCGTTCTTTTTGACCGCGTCTAGCAGATGCTCTCGCGGCATCTGATGTGTTACGAATATCTTCCATGTAAATGTTCGCTTCTTCGAACGGTTTTCGATCGATGGAGAGCATCTCAAATCGTTTATACTCGTCCTTTCTCATCGCCGAGTTAACATCAGCGCGGCCGCTTCCGTACTTCTTAGGATCCATCCCGCCTTCGAGTCTAGCGACGCCGCCCTTGGCAGAAAAGAAGTATTTTCTTCCTAACGCGTCCCCATCGGTCTCGCACAGCGCACACTCGGTTCTTAAAAACGGGAACACTTGTGCTCTCAACTCTGTGTCATCTCGAATTCGTTCCGGAACCGCGACGCATTCTGGACAATACCACTTCCCCGAGAGGTTTCGACTGGGCGGTTCACCAGCGCAGACTGCATGAAATGCCGACGGGCATCCATCGCAACACACTAAAGTACCCGTTCTAAAGCACACGCAGCACATGTCACCGTGCGAATCCTTCGCTGCCGCTATAGCAATCTCAAGATCTTTCGCTGCTTTCGAGGTCTTCTCCACGACGTCGTCTGTCCCCGCAATGTACCAGTCTTCGCCATCCCAGGTGAGCATGGTTACGATGTCTTCCTTTTTAATCAGTTTTGTTTCACTTTCACCAGGGAATTGTACTTCCATTCGACCCAAAGGAGCGACTGGATTGGTAATGCGTCCGCACCACCATCCGCCGCCTTGTAAACACTCGACGACGTCGCCGACAGATCTGTTCGACTGCTGTCGCGCTTTCTTAAAATCCATGCGATATGGATTTAAAGGCCGAACTCTAGGGAACGCGTCTCGATCGTCGTCGGCGCGATTGGATCTGTATTGCTTCTTTTTAGAGCGTTTAAACCGCCCGGTTTTTTTCTTGCTCGACAACTGCGCGATGCGCATCACCGAGACTGGGTCTATTTTTTTCCTCGTTAACTTCTTGCGACGCAATTTCCAATCATGCGAACGCACGTCTTCGAGCGTAACCCACTCTTCCAACTTATGGTTGCTCACGTCGCTGAGTAACTCATCGTATCGCACGCGAATGCGGTCGCCAGCGACGGCGATGACCATGCCAGAGTACCAACTCCCTCGAATAGGATGTTCCATGCCGTACACCTCCACGAGTGCTCCAATTTTCGAGGTCAATAAACCACCGTTGGCAACTTGGAACTCTCCAGCTTCTATCAAAACCTCTCGAGTTTCCAACTCGTTGCGAATGACGTTCGTATTGAGCGTTTCGTCGACTAAAAACTGTAAGAGTTCGATTTTTTCGTACACCGATGCGCCGTAATACCCACCGTATCTGTGATCCGCCCAATTGCATTTTGGAACGTGCCTGTTACCTCGTCCGCGAAGCTTCTCCACGAGTTTCTTCACGTACGCTGGCCACGTGACGACGTCGAGGTACTTAAAGCACTCGTCAAAATCGAGCGTAGTCGTTGGGATCGTCGAACCGTCGTCCAAAACAATAACCTTCGTCCCGCTGGATTTACTATCCGATTTCCTTCCATCCTTGTCTTGTACGACGTAAGATGCATCCGCCTCGAGCACATCCGTGGCTAGAACTCGCATGAGCGTTGTGTGTACTTCATCGACGACGGCGTTCGGTTCTCTCTTCACCAAACCCTCGTGGAGCTGCTTCAAAGTCATCGGCGAAAGTTTATACGCTCTGGACAACGACGTCAAAGTCGCGTGCGGCGCCAAAAGCATGCCAAGCTGCGCGTTTTCGTCTTGGTTCACTCTCGCCTCCGTTGTCGCGTACGCTTTCGAGATCATCGCTGCCGCTTGGTCGCTGAGAGAATTCTTGTTCTTATTCTTCGATGTTGTTTTAGCGAGCTCGAGTCCTTTCGTTTTTTCTTCGCCGCTCCGTTCTCCCTCCTCAACCGTCATCTCCGACGACGTCGCTTTCACCGTAAACTGTCTTTCTAACCTCTCTTCTTTCCTTCCTCTGGCCCATCTCTTCTTTATCTTCACCAAGTCTTCCCCGATGCCGTTTTCCAACTCCTTTTTGTAATATTTCGGCTTCGTCGTCTCCTTCTTCGCCAACGCGCCTTGGACCGTACCAAACACCTTCTCCTCTTCCACCTCTTTCTCTGTCATCGGCACCGCTCTTTCTTCTTCCTCTTCCTCTTCCGTCGCGCCTGTTCCTCCGCGTTCTCTCATCTCTTGTTCTTTTCGTTCTTTTTCTTCTCTTTCTCTTTGTTGTTCCAGTAAAAGCATTTGTCTTTGGCTCCGACTGCCCGTGGCCACGATCAAATCTGGATTCACGTCCTTCGGTCGAAATCGTTCCGGGTGGAGCCGTCTCTCTTCCTCCCGTCGTTTGCGTCGTTCCTCCTTCTCCTCTTCCGTGAGTTTCGGCCGGCCTTTCCCTTTCCATTTCGGGTTCAAAATCGGGTTCCCGAGTTCATCGAGACTTGGCGGTTCCGGTTCCGGTTCGACCCACAAGCCGTGCTTTTTCAGCATGTATTCCGACATCGGCCCTTTCTTCGGAGGCCGGCCTCGACTGGGCATCGTTTCTCGAAGTCGTATTCAGAGCCGAGATGAGTATTCAAAGAGCCGAGATGTGTCTCTGTATCGACGATATGAATCGAGATCTGAACGTGTTTCGACGCGTCGTGGGGTGCACTCCCCACTCCTCTGCTTTAATAACGCGTCACCAACAACACCAACACCGACGACGACGTAAACGACCAGACGCGAACACGCGCAAACGCACGCGCACGAAAAAAAAAAGAGCGCGAATAAAAAGTAAAGAGTGTTCCCCAAGACGAGAGGAGTTTCTTTTTGGAGACTTTAAAAGCGTGGACAAAAACAACTCAAAAAAGAAAGGACACAAAGGAAGAAGAAGGAAAAACGAAGACCTTCCAAAGAAAGACTGATACCCTAAATATAAGATACCCTAAATTCATGAATTGGAAAGAGACCTGTTCTATGGAATGGAACGAAGAGATGATTGAAATGCGCGCGGTGTAAAACGACCAACGAAAGAGAGACGAGAGAGAGAAAGAAAAAGAGAGAAAGGGAGAGAGACACGCGCGCGTTGTTGTTGTTGTTGTTGTTGCGAAGAAGAAGAAGAAGAAGAAGAAGACATGGAGCGCCGCCCGCCGTCGGACGAGGTTTCGGGAGGTAATGGTAAAGGTTTCGGGAGCGATGGAGGCCGTCGTCGGGGAAACGCGGGGAACACCGACGACGCGGGGAACACCGGCGACGGCGGGGAAACCGTGGAGGTTTTCGGAGGGGACGTGTGGTCGTCCGGCGCGGTACTCGCACTCGTCATCGCGTGGATGTTTAAAGCCGCGACGGAGAGGTGCACGTGTTAGAAGAACGAAACAGAGCGCGAAGGTGGATGGAGGAGACAAAGAGTTTTGGAGAGACGAAGGAAGAGCCGCGCCGTTTCGAACGAAGAGAAGAAGAGTCGATTTTCTCTTGTATAGATATATATGTTGATACACACGTATCATACGTTTTGTAAACTAGAGTTGCTACCACACCATGCTGGATTGTACCTTATGCGCTAGTATTACCTAAGTTCTCGCGCTCGCGTTTTTCGAGCAACGCCTTGTCGTACGCCGCCTCGAGAAATACTTCGATTTTCATCGGTCCGTCGCTCATAGATCGATTCATTCCAGCGATAGTTAAGAACGGTAGCTTTCGTAGCGCCCTACCGCTCATTCCCTCCGTTGCATTCGTCACTTTTTTAAGAAGTTCGATCCAATATCCGTCGTGGTTTATCGCGTCTTCGTCCTCGTTCCTATCCGCGTTTTTACCACGGTCTCTTTCCAAGAGACCTACTCGCGTGAGCTCGTCGCACGATGAACAAAGAATAGAATATCTGGCTTTATACCCTGGATTCCCAACGTAAACCTTCACATCTGCGCGATCGACAAACGCCACATCAATCGCTTCGGTCACGTTACTCGTCGTCAACACCATCGCGTTCTTCTTCTCCTTCAAAGCGTCCAACTGCGTCAACAACGCGTTCACGACCCGAATGGCATCCGACGGTTCCGCTCCACTCGCTCTCCTCGCCGCCGCCAACGATTCTACCTCGTCCACCAACACAAACACAAACGTATCTTCGTCTTCGGTTAACTCTTGGATCTTTTCGAACAGTTTACCGACCAATTTGCCGCTCTCGGAAAACCACTTAGAAAACAGCGAGTGCGCGTTGATTTCCACCAAGACGGGTTCCGAATACGTCTCGAGCATTCGTATCGCCAACTTCTGCGCCAACCCTTTGCACGCGGTCGTCTTCCCAGTCCCAGGTGGACCGTGTAATAACACCACTCGATTAAATGCCACCAACGACGCGTTCATTTCCAAATTGCCAAACTCCAACGCCGTCTGCGCGTACTTTCGCAAACGCGTCTTCGTGTCGTCGTCGAAGTGTAAAGCGTCCCAATACTCGCTAAACTCTCGGCACGGCAGCGCGTATTCTTTATACGTGGCGATTTCCTCGTCGTCCTCTCGTTCCTCTCCCGCGCCGTCTTCGTTGATTTCGTGCACGTGGACCCGGAAATCCACCTCGTAAAACATCAACCACATCCCTTCTCCTCTCTTCAAAGTTTCAAAGTCCTCTTCCTCTTCCTCCTCCTCTTCGCAGTCGTCGAAATACGCCGCGATGCTCTCGCAGTTTTCCTTCAAAAACTTATAGTTGTTTGCCTCTTCTTCTTCGTCGTCGTCCGGTGGTATCTCGACCCGCTGTCTCGCGAGCACCCGAACCCTTCCCTTCCGTTCGAAGTGCGCCAACACGACGCGTTTCACGTCCTCTTTCGATGCCGTCGCCGCGCGTTTCAATCGCACCTCGACGTCGCACCGTCTCAATAAACATTGCTGCTGCCTCCTTTTTTTATTCGCCTCATCAAAGTCGTCGTCGTTGTGCTCATCGCCGATAAAGGTGGTGTCCCGCGTCTTTCGTTTGTTCGTCGTCGTCGTCGTCGTCTCCTCCATCGAAAAAAAACAACAACACTCACCACCACCAGTCGGAGGACGAAAGTCACTTTACGCACCACTTTCCGACGCACAGCTACTATGGGGGGGTCGACGAGTTCGACGATGATATTATTCGACAAAAGAAGGGTGCTCTGCTCTCTTCTTCTGCGCGTGTTTCACGAATGCGTCTAAAAGGAAGACGAAGGAGGGAGTTTTTCATTTTTTGAATTTTGAAACCCTAAACCCTAATAAAATGAGTGAACATTAAACCTAGAAAAACGAATCCCCAAACGGCTTCTTCGCTTTGCGTCACTTTGAATCGAATTGGATTTAAAGACTTCAACGGTCGGGAAAAAAAAAGTCTGCTTGATATATCACATCATGCCGCGCAAGAAACCGACGGAGCGCGGCGGCGTGATGTCGCGCGCCGTGCGTGCGGTTCAAACGCAGGCCATGAAAATGGTCGGGTCGCAAAGCCCGAAAGGACGGGTACGCCGATCTCTCTCAATTCTCTCCCTCCAATTTTGCCCGTTTGCACATTCCGTGTGACCTTAAATAATTGAGCGCGGAACCTTAAATGAAAAGGCGCGGTTGTCCCCGGACGCGACGTTTTTCTCTCTCTTTGCTCTCGATGCGCGCGCGCTCACGCGTTTTCTTCGCTCGATTCTTCGCTCGCCGATGACGAACAACACAGGCCGCGATCGGATCGTTGGGAGAGGACGACGAAAACACGCAACCCGTGGGGACCCAAACGAGTGGGGGGATGACATCCCCCTCTGGGAAAGTCATCCCAGTCGTTCCCATGCTCCCGCTCGAGAGAAAACACCGCGACAGAGACGACAACGCCGCGAAAAAGAACAAGTCGAGCGGACCACAAAAGACGTGCGTGGGAGAAAACTGCAAGAAGCGCCAAAAGAGCGGGCGATACCTTCGCAAACCTGGCAGTACGGAGGAGGAATATTTGTGCTTCACGTGTTGGGCGAAAGAACACGTGAAGAATGCGGGCAGGCAATGTTTCATCTGCGATAAAACGAACGCCGGAGGATGCTGGTACAAGAGTAAATTGCACAAAGACAAGGATTTGTGCACTCGATGTTACGAACGGGAGAGAAGAGACCGTTTGCAAGCGAGTGGTAACTTGAAATGTTGGTGTTGCGGCGCCCTGACGACGAGCGCGAAGTGGAGAACGAGTAAAGACAAATCGGAAGGGAAGAAGGATTTGTGCAACAAGTGTTACTTGAAAGAATGCCGAGCAACGAAGACGGCAATGGAAACTGGTAAGTCGTGCTGCGTGTGCAGAACGCAAATTACCACGGTGTGGAAGCAAAGCACGGTGTCGAAAGGCCCGGATGGTAAGACCGATATTTGCTATCAGTGCCATCGAAGAGAGCCCGGACAAGCGGCGTTGGAGTAAGTTTGTCAACTGACGAGGGAGGCATACAAGAAGGAAAGGAATGAAGAGACAAAGAGAAAGGGTCGTGTGAAAACGACGACGCTCTCCATTTTACTGGTACATACATTAATTATCAATCAATTTACACTTTTTTACTGACGTACTTTTAAAAAATGACACTACCAGGTACACGGGGGTACCGGGAGGGGTGGTATTACTACTACTATTACTACTACAACTAAATGTTCAATTTTCTAACTCTTCGAATATCTCGCTACGATCGTTCTACGGACTAACGCGCTTCCTTTGACGTTTTCTCTTTCTCCACTCGGACCAAAGTTATCCCACAACAGTCCCCAGGTGTTCCAGTCCTCCTCGCTCGGGTTCGGGCTTTGAATCCTCGATACTAAAGGATCGATCAGTTGGTGCGTTATCCGCGTGTCTTCGTAGAAATGCGTGCGTCCTCGCTTGACTTTGACCGATCGCATAAGCGCGGCGTCGGCGAATTTGGAGCTGTATAGTATAACTATAACGTCGGTTTCGCCTAAAAGGGTCATATCGACCATGGATTTTAACCAGGCGCTTCGAGGATCGCTGGCGACGCACGTGTCTGAGGAGGCGTCGTCGCAGATGCCGGTATTCGAGAATTTCACGTTACCGAAAGAGCCAACCGTACTTAAGACCTCAGTCCCGTTCACTCGTAAAACTTCCAGCGCTTCAGGAGAATGTAAGACGGCGTTGATGGCCGGTGAGTCCGTCGTAAAAAACAAACCTAATGGATCGCTTTCCTTCAATCGAACGTCTCTCATTAAATCGGCGAGACATTTCAAGAAGAGCGTCATCGGAGCTGCGCCGGCGTCTTCCTCATCGCTCCTCGGCCAATTCTTTCTGTGCTCGTCTTTATAAATCGGACATTTCGGTGTCGGATACTTTCTTTTCGTTCGTTCCATAGTTAACAGTTCGTTTATGGATGTTAAACTCGCCTCTTTCACAACTCTTGGAACGTTCATTGGCGGTTCAACTTGACTCATATCGGCAAAGCCAGTACGAATGTGCGCCCCGACGATATGTTTCCATCCTCTTCTAGACATTTCTTCGAACGCTGGAAGCATGGCTATTTTCAGGTGCTTCCTTGGCATTAACATTTGCGTTCCAAAACACGCTCCTACACCACATGCCTCGCCGCACTTGCTTGACGTGAAGCTCTTCTCAAAATTCGTCGCCCATCGGTAGGACAAACAAATCCCCCAATCGGATGGTTTTGGATGGCACCAGTGGCCAAAGTTCGTCTTAATTCGAATTCGATCGACGCGAGCAGCTCGAAATTCCGGGTGTTCCATTGTTTTCACTATCGAATTTTCATCTGATTCGGCGTAAAAAGAACCTTTATAGTTTTCCGGTTGCGCGTCGCCGACGTATGCGCCTTTCTGACTCCAAGTAAACACCGTCTCCTCGAAATCTCCGCCATCGAACAATTCTTTCGTCGCACGTTTTCTCTTCCCTTTATCCCACTTCCAGTCGACATCGCCGTAGCCAATGAAATAATCCCCCAAATCAAACTGACACTTTTTAGCTAAATCTTCGTACGTTGTCGAGTTTTCGATATCGTCACCTTCCGAGACGCCGAGTCCATCGCACTCTACTTTTTGCGTCTTGACATACGCCGCTCTCCCGGTCGAAATACCAATAATGAACAACTCTTGATAATGTTGCATCTCGTCTCCAATGCCATTCTGGTAGTTCTCTGACCAATCGATGATAACAATCCTATTCGCCTTCAAATTCTCGTACCTCGGTTTCAACGTCTCTCGGAAATACGTCTTCGCTACCTGGCACTGATTTTCAGGTCTAATGCGTTTGCGCATCATGTCGTCGAACCGCTCGACATCTTCGAGATCTTTCGCGGTGAATTCAGTGAAACTTCTCGGTCTCTCCAACTCCAGTTTTTTTCGTTGCTCGTCTTCCTCTCTTGGCGGTTCTTCTTTCATCTCTTCATCTCTTCTTTCATCAGACGTCGCCGTTTGGCGCTCTACTTCTTCTTCCTCGCGCGGCGATTGCTCCTGTTCTTGGTCTCGTTCCTTTACATCATCAGCAGGCGCTTCCTCCTCTCTTTCCTCTTCTAGCTTCCCCTCTACTTCTTCTGCGCCTTTCCCGGTCACTTCCTCCGCTTCTCCGTCTCTATCCTTTTTCGCTTCCATAATATCTTCCTCCTCCTGCTCCTGCTCCTCTTGCTCCTCTTGAAAATCAGTCTCGGTCGACACATCGTTCGGCCTTTCGTACTCTACCTCTTCCACTTCGTTCATGGTGTCTTCTCTCTTCGCCCCGCTGCTGCTTCTACTGTCACTACCGCTACTGCTCCCTAAAATTTTCTCCCTCGCCGACTCTATCAACCCTCGGCGGGGAGTGTCGTATTCAGACGTCGTCGTCGGGGAGGATCTCATCGTCATCACGTCAAAGTATTCCACGCCAAACTGTGCGCCAAAGACCAGAAGAACGATCGAAAACGAGAAACAGAAGAGGAACGATCTCCTGATGCACAATCTGAGCGTTTCGCGAGTTGGCCTCGTTGTTTTCACGATTGGTGCTGGGAGGAGAACCATTTTTGAGAGTTCTTCGTGACAAAAAATGGCGATTAATTGGTGAAAGCGAAAGACAGTCAACGAATGGGCAAATAGTACGCTATTTCGCGATGCTGACACGTTTTAACAGGCTCGTCGTACTCTTTTGTTCTCATTGTTTTTAGTGCTCTTGGATGCCAAACGCGTAGTCCGAGTCGGAGTCTTCATCATCTTCTTTCGTGTCGGTTGGTTTTTGTTCTGCTACTTCTTCTTCTTCTTCTTCTTCTCGCGGACGTTTGGTTCCTGTTGGAGTGCTGGATTTGTTCTCTTTTGTCTTCTTCGAGACCGTGCTGAAGCAATTATCGTCGTCGTCGGAATCGTCGTCGTCGGAATCGTCGTCGGAATCGTCTCCGTCGTCGTCTTCAGGTTCGGATTCCTCTCCTTCGAAATCTTCGTCGTCGGAATCGTCGGAATCGTCGGAATCCGAGTTGACATCCTGAAGCATGTTTCGCGCCGTGTTCTCATCCTTACTACTCTTTTCCTTCCTATTTTCATCCTCCTCATCCTCGTCAACCTTCGCTGGTGCTTCCTCGCACACTGTCGATAACCACTCTCTCACCGGCAACAAATATTCCTTTGAAATGTTCAAAAACTCGTGTTCGACGCCGTTTAATTTGCACGCTAAATCAAAATTCGCTGAGCCTCCCGCTTCCGCTCTCATGATCCGTAGCTCGTCTAAATCCTCTACCAAAGTCACAATCGCAGGCCGTTCGAGAAAAATCAAACGTTTCCGCAACAAAAACAAATATCCATCGTTGAATTTCAACACGCACTTTACTTTCACAAACCCTTTGGAATATTCTTTCACCCCGCACGATTTCACGTAACATCTCATCAATCCGACCGAGTTCTTTAACGTGTCATCCTCGCTCAAGTCGTGTTCGCCAACCGTAAACGCTTCCTTCACGCGTTCCTTCGACATCGCGCCTTCACCTCCTTCACCCATGCTCACTTTCAATTTTTTCTCCGTCGCGGATAACTGCGCCCTCGATTGCCACACGATAGCTTTAATCCCAGTTTTCACGGATGGCAACTTCACCTCCTCTTTCAAACTGACCACTAAATATTGCGTCCCGTTTGAATCGTCCGTCGGCAGCACCGCAAACGTGGACATGTTCTCCTTCGTTAACAGTAAACTCTCCTTCTTTTTTGGGTTACACGAACACAGCAAAAGAGACGAAGCGTTTTTCATCTTGTACACGTCAAATTTACCTCGCGGCGTGGAAAACGAGACATCTCTGCTCACGAAGTCGTACTGATCCGGTTTCGGTGGTTCGTTCGCGTCCTCTCCCGCCGTCGTCCTCGTCGTCGTCTCCTCCTTCTTCTCCCCGTCTTTCGACGCCAAAACACCCTCCTCGCCGGCTTTTTTCGCGCACGTCAATCGTGCCAAAGGCACTAAACTCGTTGCCAGCGCGTCCCGTTTCTCCTGGTTGTCCACGCACTCCGCGATGCATTTCAGCGGCTCGCGCCACAGCGTTTCGACGGACGCCGCTTCGTCGCGCGACGTCGTCACGACTGCTTTCAGCGCGTCCATGATGATGTCTCTCTCTCTCTCTCTCTCTCTCTCTCTCTTTTTGAGGCGATTTTTTTTCGAAATTTTTCAAACGAATTTGGACACGCAAAGTGTTTAAGGACTCTTTTGGAGACGGGGGCTTTTTCCTCTCTCCGTTGCTGCGTCCAAAAAACCACCCCTTCGAAGACGATGCGCCGCGTCGTCCCAAGGTCGTTCTTTCTCCTCCTCCTCCTCCTCCTTCCCGAGCGCGCGTTCTTTTTCTTGTGTGGGGGGGGGAGTCAAAGGTGCGGTGGCTCTTCTTCTTCTTCTTCTTCTTCTTCTTCTTCTTCTT
>MDSZ01264685.1_pt1 | contig 21393 bp, 34 predicted proteins | sample 811201 | NCBI WGS metagenome assembly MDSZ01 (sample SAMN05326647, study PRJNA326480) | marine metagenome | isolation source: seawater | place: Indian Ocean: North | collected 2010 | reverse complement strand
TTCTATTTTTTCTATTTGGACCTGCCCCCTTATCAGTATCTACAAATCTAGCAATCATTACGTTTCTAGGAATATTTCCTCTTTTATCGACAGGGATTTTTAGTTTTCCTTTATCTGGACCATCTTTGTAGCTGTATTGTAAAGAGTAGCCTGTAGGACTTGCATAATCTCTAGTTGGTTCAGTGACTTTAGGTCTGCTCCAAAATTTATCTGCCGGAGGTTTTGGTTTTACCATATTACCACTTCACCTTGTCAGACCAATAAGCACCTGACATTTTTCCTTTGCTTATATTTTTAGCGTGACGTGCCTTGAAAGATTTACGTTTAGCTTTCATTTTGGCTGATTCACCTTTCTTTGGTTTACCTGCCGTTTTAGCTCCCTGTTGACCGAATCTAATTAATTTATATTTATTGCCTGACTTAGCCATAACAACGTGAGACTTAGTTTTGTGTTTAGGAGTTTTTTTTGGTTTATTGACTTTTGTTAGTCCAGCTTTTTTCATAGTAGTTTTAACTTTTGTTGGAACTGCCATTCTGGAAATATAACTCTAATTAGAGGTTTATATAACCAAGGTCCGAGAGTTATAGAACCCTTGATTTTGACTATGTTTGGAACTTAGTTTCTATTACTCTTTACACTAGGCTTATTTCTTTTTTCTTATTAGTATCTGGCCTACCTTAATCCGTGTGTGTGTGCATACATAATATATAAATAAGAGTAGAACACATATTTTTATAATAATTCTAAACTCTAGATTCAATGTAGAATTTCCTTGTTTTTTATCAAGAATGGGTGTGGATTACCCCCCTTTTCTGACGATAGGAGAGGCTTAGGTGCCGTTTTTTTATCAAAAAGTAATACTTATATAGGGTTGTCGCATCTGAGTCAGTATGACTCAGATGTCCAATAAAACTGAAAGCATGAAAAAAGTCAACTACGAATATGTAGAGTGGCAATGTCCTCACTGTGTTGATTTGTCTATGGAAGACAGAAAACACGATAGAGATTTGGGATTGGTTAACTGTCCGGGATGCGGAGGTAAACTATGAAACAAGAATTTGATTTCTCTAACTGTAAGACTGAAAAAGATGTTATGAGAGTTCTGTATGCTCAAGAAGAATTACAGATACCAACAGGCATCAAAAGAAAGACTAGAAAGTTCTTTATGAAAGTAAGAGATTTTGTTGTAAAAGACCAAATCAGTTGGGGTCGTTATACAATAGATGAAAACAATGAAGCTCAACTAATAGAATCATGGAACAAATTTGAATGGGACAGCTTTATGGATATTGGAGGATGTCCAATGTTCCACAATAAGTCTGAAAATGAAGATGGATTTGACATTTGTTTTGATGGTGGAACAGGATTTGAAATGTTTAGCTACTATGCAGATTATCCATCTGAAGATGGGGAAGCACTCTCTAGAATGGCTAAAGAATGTGGCCTATACTATGAGCCTAGAAACTGTTGGTCAGGAAACGTATGGGAGGACTAAAAATGGAGAAAATGGAGCTTTCACTAGATTGCGAACATTACATAGGCATGACACATCAAAGTCAAGCTATGATGTTGGGATTAACTGATTTTCCAGCCAACCCAAATAACCCTTCATGCCCATATTTTTGTAAGTGTGTAGTGTGCGAAATGGAGGAAGAATAAATGGGTCAAATTGTATTCCCTATCCAATGTATAACCTGCAATATTGAGGTCAATAATCCTTTTGAAATAGGTATTGCTACCGTTTCAAAGAAAGATAAAGTTCTTTGTAAAAAGTGCTTTCAGGAGGCCCAATAAATTCTAATCCAGATTCAGGTTATGAAAGTAAAGTAACCTCATAGTATGGTCTTGAGTCGGGACCTAAACTCGACTCATTTTTTATTTTAAACCTTAGCTTTTTTCCATATCTTATTAGCGTCACTAAAGGTCACTTTAGCACCCTTTCTTTTGTAGTGGGTATAGACATCATCCCTAGAACTCCAACCATTCTTAGAACTCAATTCTTTGACCTCTTTTACTAAGTCTCCATACCATGATTCATCCTTTAATATTTTGTCTACATATTTCTTATTCAAAACCTTCTTAGCATCCATATCAAATTTGACATAAGACCTTTCTATTTTAGCAGGTAATTTAGGGAAAGCATACCTCATGTAAAGAGGTGCATAGAATGGGTCTGCATATTTGTTAAAAGGACTAGTTTGAGTAGTTGCCCAAAGGATATTTGCATACCTTCTACCATTGGCAATATAGCAGTGGATTCTACAACAACAACCTGCTTTAGCTGAGCTATTCATTTGTTTGTTAAATGGAATAATTAATATCTTATTTTTCTTAAAGATTCTATCAGTCATTTGAGATTTAATTATTGCCTTATTCACTTGGTCATACCATGTGTGTGAGTGTAGGTTTTCTCCACCTTCATTCATTATTACTGTTGTCCCTCTAGGTAATGATTCTATCGCACTAAGATAATCATCCCCTGCATAGGTTACACCTTTTTTCCAATCCCATGGTTTATTCTGAAGCCATCCACAGGCCATTCCTAGGTTTATTGCTAAGGTAGATTTACCTGTTCCGGGTTCACCTGTGATGATTGTAGTGCAGCTTAATCCTTTATCAATTCTTTTGAGTAGAAAATGCCCTGTGGCTAATAGTGGGTCTGGCAAATATACATCATCTTCATTCATCTGCAAAAGCCTCAGTATGCATTTTCCTTATCTCATCCCAATTACCTACATCATCAGTATCACTCCAAATAGTTGGTCCTGCTGGTTTACTTGGTATCTGACTTTCCTGCCTTAATCCTTCACAGTAGATTTCCATCATTTTTACACAGGTAGCTAAGGAACCATCCCTCTCTAAATCATTCAAATCAAACTGTCTCTTCACATCTGGGTCTAATGATGCAATTAATACTCTCATAATATCCGTAGCAGCAGTAGTTTGTCCCTGAGCAAACATAGACCAATAGGAGTTCATTCCGGGAACCATAAATGCTGCTTGATAAGCATTAAATTTCTCAGTAGAAAAACTAATAGGTTGTGTCTGTTCTTGTGTCATGCACTTCCTCCACTTTCTGAATAAATCTTAGGACATAGCTATCAGTATCATCAAGGTAAATTGCACCTTCCCCTGATATTGGGTCTACTGAATAATCTAATTCTAATTCATAATGGTCCATTCCCATCTGGAGAATATCCCTGAATATCCTATTTCTCTGGCCTATATCGTTGTTCATCTTAGCATCATAATACTGACTAGCTAAAGAGAATGCTCGACTGAATCTAATACTGTCCAATGGAACTGCATCGTCACTCATTGTTTCACATCCTTAAAGGTATTAGGAATTATAGATATTTCTCTGTCATAAATCTGCTTCCTTTTATCCTCTGCTGAAGTCCTTACTGCTAAGGATACATTTCTTTGAGCATCTACTAACTCATTATTCAATTCATTAGACGCTTCTTCTAGCCATGTTTCTGCTGATTGTAATATCTCATTATTTGGAATCATATATTGCATCCCTGACTTTTGGTCATACTTAATTTCTCCATGAGAAGCACCTGTGTGAATCCATGGAGTAGTATTGTCTGGCTTATCCTCAAATACCCAAACTTGAGGATTGAATAAATATGCTAAGAAAGTCCCTGTTGGTCTAATGTAATATTTAATTCCTTTTAACTTGTTTACTGCCTCATATCCAATAGGCAAATCATTAGGGTCATTAGGGTCAATATCATCTAAGGATTCTTTAGGAACTCCGGGATATGGAGAGTAAGAACCCATAAAGCCTTTCAAAATCCATGTCTTAAATGCCGTATAAATGGCCATAAGTATCCAAAACCTTCCTAGTAGCCCAACCATCAAGGAAATGATAAAGGGCCTATTATTGGCGTAATAACCTGTATTATATTTGACTTCTATAATCCACGTTGGCTCAAATTCTAGCAATAGAAGCAAAATAAAGGCCCAAAAGTCCATTGAGAGTAGTATCACGCCCCCAAACAACATAGAGAGGCTTAAAACGTATCCAAATGCATAATATGAAGGATTCTGCTTACAATAATTGCCATGCTTTTTCCAAATTGATTGAAAGATACCACTTGGATGCCCTATAACCCATGCTACTCTACCTAATTCATTTTTACCTATTCCAATGTTTTCTTTTTCTTGTAGGAATAGTTTTCTTTGCCATCCTTGGTAAAGAGTCCATTCAAATAATTTTAAAGGAATTACTATTAGAATAAACAGGGTAACCATAGCTGTTGGTCTAGCAGCTTCATTAGTCAAAACCAATACAAATAATTCAACATAAAGTCTGATAATTAATTCATCTGGCCACATTATTTGGTTACCGCCTTTTGTCCATATTCATCCTGTTCCTGTTGCATAGGGTCTCCACCTGCAAAGTTTAGTCCAATAAGTTCTTCTGATGACCTGCCTGTCTGAGCTTGGAATTGTTCTTTACCAACTATGTTTAAAGTTCCTGAGAATAAGAATCTTTTAACTTCTAATTTGTATCTATTCTTAGTTTTTAAATCTAAAGAATGTAATACTTCTTTAGGCAATAGTTGACCTTGTTTATCGCAATAGGTAGGTTGATAATAGTGGTCTGCTAAAGATTGAACTCCCGTTGCTGAAATCAACAAATCTGGAGTAGTTGGTGGAGTGCAATACTCCCTCAATACAATCATAATTGCTTTATGATAAAAAATCTTTCTGTAAAAAGCAATCACATAAAAGTTTTCAGTGACTAGTAATCCCTTGATTCTGATAGGGTCTGGAGGTGCTGCTAAGTGATGCCCTCTGAATACTAATCGCTTAACTATTTCGGGCTTACTTAATACTGCACTATCGAATAGTTGAGATTTAAGATTTAGAGCCACATTAGGGTCTAATTCTTTTATTGCTTTCTGTCTAGCTGCTAATAGAAACGGGACATTACTTCCAAAGAAGACCGCATATCCAATTACTATCACGAAAAATGTCGCAACAGCTAGGGCTATCATTTGTTCTAATTCTGCCATTTATTTTTTTCCCTTACTACTGAGGCTGTTTCTTAGGACCATAGGTCATAACTAACATTACTTCAGTTAACAAAAATATTATTGCCATCCAAAGCACTGATTGTGTTGCCACAGTAAGTAATAGAATTTCCATATCTCCCAATAGATATTGAACGATATGAACTGATATAAAAGCAAAAGAAATTAATCTAAACAGTGTCACTGCCGTAGTTAATCCTTGAGCTATGAGTGGATATTGGTTAGCTATTGTGTTTTCCCAAAAGTCCAACTCTAGTTGTGAAGAGATAAAAGAAGTCATTACAGAAATGAATGATAATGTTGCTACTGTTAACAAAGCAAATACTATGATTTCCATGTAAAGATAATCTGCCAATATTTGCGGATAAGTTGATACATCTAGATTCATAATTCTCCTCCTATTTTTTCATTAGGACATCTTTCCCAAATATAATCATATCCACTGTCACAATATTTACACATTAGCAACCCTCCAAACAATCTGGACAAACTTGAATATTGATATTAAGATTATGCCCTTGGCAAATTACACACTTTCTATAAGCCATCACCTAAATGCACCCCCTCTTAAGCTGATATGAACATAAGATGCTACTAAGAGGATTAATCTTAATCCAAAGTAGAATACCCATGCACCTGCTAAAGCTATCATGTATTGAGCTATCGGAACTAAATAATCATAAATCATAACTACCATACTAACTACTGCATCTAGAATTTCACCTAAGTAAACTTGAGTAAAATGCCCTAACTCTAGAAGGTAATCTTTAGTAGCTGAAAAGGCATTTTGTATTCCTCCATAGATTGCCATTGTTCCTTCCCATAGAGAAGTCATTGCTGCCTGTAAAGCCAACATAATCGCTTCACCAATAGCCCCATAAGTTGAAGGGTCCATAAGGTCAAATTGGTTCCATGCTTCAGCAGCTTGACTCCATAAATCTACTTCTACTTGTTTACTTGGAGTGGATAATACTACCATTTTTGTTATGCTAGAAAAGCCAACTGATTTGCCATTAGGTTTTTCTTCTAATTGAGTATAAGTTATTACTACACCTTCATTATCTACTTGAACCCATGAACCTTCGTGGTATTGGGCTGAGAAAGATAGATTGTAGGCATAGTAATCTCCTCCACTTCTTCTTTCTAAACAATCATCTCCTGAGCATGGAAGAATATTTCCGGGACCGACATAATCATTAAAGTTATTAGTTGATACTAAAAAGCCTTTATTGCCTTGAGTTCCAAATAATCTAAAATCAATTAAAGGTTCACTAGTATCATAATTTAAAAATATTTTAACATAATAATATTTAGCTCCAACAGGTTTACAGGGAACTATACTACCTGCTGATTCGCACCTAGGTGAATACAAAATAAATCCTTCACTTTCTAATGAATTATCTAGACCTTCAACATCAGTCTCAAAAAGAGTTCCATCACCATGATGCAAATCGTTAAGATTTGGATGGCTTGACCAATTATATTGTCTATATCCTGTTTCGTTAAAAGCAGCTATCTGTATTGAATAATTGAAACTGCCTTCATTATCTGGAATTATTGGTAGCATTATGCTTAGATTTTCATCGCTTGTTATAGGGTCATCCATCTCAATCAAAAACTCTATTGATTGGTTGTATTCTCCTTCTACTTCAAAGCCTGTTATTCCATCTCCATGACCTCCTTGAAATAAGAAAGACCACCCTAATTCTACATCTTGTAGTATATCTGTTTGTTCATATTTTTTCTCAGTCCCATCCAATATTCCTTGAATGATAGTGCTAGTTGTATTTCCTCCATTTATGTTTTCTGCTGAAATAGCTATTTCTGGCTTTTCATTTTCTTTAATAATAGCTGTTGTTGTAAAGAGATAATTTTGGTCTGGCTTAATGAATAGATTTAAATCTGAATAATACCTATCACCTATTCTTTCCATACTATAACTTGAAGCTGTCATAAAGTTAGAATAAGGTTGAGGTCCTGAACCAAGGAAACTTGACTTGTATAAGCCCTCGATAGGGTCAAATCTAAATGGCCAAGTATGTAATGCATCAGGAAAATAAAATACTTGGCCAAGTATTTCAAGAACTGCGGGGTTTGGTTCAACTCCATAAAACTCGAAATAGTCTGTCGCATCGTATGACCACATATCAAAATTAAGATAGTTTTCATAAATCTTTACAGCTTCGGTATTTGTTGTAATTGGAACTGTTCCATCTGGAACAGCAGTAGTTGTTAGGGACATCGCACTATTATCAGGAACTTCATAGATTCTCATTGACATAAATTCATAGTGGTCTCCATACCAAGGCAATCTAACATTTGTTTTTACTGCACCATTCATAATATCCATTGAACTCCAATTATGAATTGAGCCTAATGTGACATATGAATAAGGAGTGCTAACTTGTTTATCTACTCCAACATAATCAAGAGCTAAAATTGATTCCTGAAATACTGCCCCTGAGTAAGTCCCATTAGTTTCTGGCCATGTCTCTATGTTCAATGGAACTTCATCTAAATCTCCCGTAAGATTAAATACCTCAACAGTAGCACTTTCTGATACATATCCGTTACCTCTATCAGTCAATGATTGGTCTGGACTAAAGTTGGAAGTGAAAGTCTCAGTTTGAAAGTTGTTTGCCGATACAAATGGTGCTATGAGGGTGAGGGATAGCAAAAGGAAGGTTGAGACCAAACTTAAGACTTTCACTTCCGTAGCCCTCCTATTGCTTTAGTCCCTACACTCGAAAGCGAACCCCCTACATAAGGAATCACTGATAGCCAACCTGCTGACCCTTGTAATGATGTAGCACATTTCTGATTAATGATTTCCCACTCTCCATGAAGTGCATTATTCAGTAATGATGTGCTTCCAATAATTATACCCATTGCCATTAAGAAAACAATATAGAAAATTAATTGCCCTGCCAACTCTGCTAATTGTGCGACTTGGTCTTGGATTATTGGGACTAATATTTCTATTTGGTCTGATATTTTGAATCCAACTGCATAATCAATAGTCCATAATGCTAAAGTTGCATAAGGGAAAAGTATAGCTGCTCCCAACCACAATAAATGCTTAGGTTCATATGTTCCTAGTAATTGATTTGTTAAACTTGCTGCTGATTCTATTATAGGTGACAAAGCCTGATTTATTGTATCAAATGTTTTACCTGCGAATCCTGATGCTGACCTAATACAGTTATTTAATTGTTCAGCACTTGGATTAACATATACTGATAAACAATTTACTGCATAGTTTAGACCTGCATCTATAAACGATTGGTCTTTTATGTTAACTTCTGATTCTTGGGTGAAGAGTTCTTTTTGAGTAAATTCATAATCGGTATCATCATAAGTTCCTGTTGGGTCATTATTCCATGTTTGAGCTATTCCACAGGCATTCTGATAATCTTGGAAGCACCATGATTCATCACCTACTACCATATCATATACAGGGCTAAACCCATATTGAATATCTCTGTCTGAATGAGTTATAGCTGCTGGATTCTCCCAAATACTTTGGCCTGTTAATCCTGAATCCATCTCATAAAATACATTGTATAGCTCTGGCTTTCTTTGACTAAACTCTGAGTTTTTATCTACTGCAAATATTTTAATTTTTGATATGTCGCTACCATCTGAAATATAAGAATGAAATTCTACAAAGAATTGCACATATCTGGCACCTTCAAATACTGCTTGATTAGCCCAACCATTCTCACTATTTTCACCTGAGCAAATTATGTAGTCTACTGAAAATCCTAATGATGATTGACAGTTAGTATCTCCAATGTAAGTATAGTTCAAATCATAAGTCACCACAGAAACGGCAGGACTTGCGAAAGCAGGGTATAATGAACTGTTAGTAAAGCTCTGGAATGGGAAAATAAATGTCACCTCTGGAGATGGAGCTGAAGGGAAGTCAGGCCCTTCTACACATTCATCAAATACATTATTTACATCTGCATTTACTTCAAAGCATTTTATTGCAGTAGTAAAGGTCGTGCTGCCTGAAGGGTTTGTATCTGGATAACTGTCCCAAACATAATTAGAAGCTGTATTAACTGCCGAAAAAGTTATTATTATATCATCTAGATTATCAGTAGTAATATCTACAACTCCATTACCATCTAAATCTCTAGGGACAGATATTTCATTTAGCCCTCCTCCACCATAACTAAAATATTGATTCCATCCATCATAATTTTGCATATTGTTAGTCCATTGACAAGAGTTAATTGTGTCTGCATCACAGAATTTTATTCCATCTCCCATCCCACTTATTCTGCCAAATAAAATAATGAAATCATATCTATAAATGCTATTATCAATATTCCAACCTACGTCATAATGTGTTGTAGTATCTCCAATAGTGCTTCCGGGATTATAATCAATGTGAATCATCATTGCATTACTGTCCATCGCAAATTCCCCATCAGTATCAATATCATTTCCAAAGAATAAACTAGTTTCATTCCATGAAAAATAAATGTCCATATTGTCTGGCTTAGAATCGTCAGTATTGTCTTTAGTTATTCTTTCTAATCCTACATCCCAATCTTCATCTGGACCTGCTGCATCTCCATCTAAAGTTATAGTAGAATATGGTCCTGTATTTCCGCCTTCACTAGCTGTCATAGTTGAGCCGTGGTCATACCAAAATTCTATTTTTTCTCTATCTGTATTTTCTAATTCATATCCTCTTATTCCTGCATTCATTCCTTCCGTAAAAACCCAATCCATTCCTAGTGAAGCTGGTAATGTATCATTGAACCAACCTAAATCAGGGTCATATAAATGAACAAAAGTATTGTAGTGGTCTAGACCTCTGTAAGCATCACTAATGAATATCTCATGGCTACTATTTACAGAGTTATCTTTTCCTGATTCAAAAATCCATACATAACCTGAATCTGGAGTGGAATCTAAATCCAAATCTTCATGGGGCCAAATAGGGCATCTAAATCGCAAATAAGACCTCCCAAATCCACCACTAGGGTCTAAGTAATATTCATGGTCTGAATCCTCTGAAACTGTCCCATATTCCTTTTCATATATAAGTGTAGGTTGCGATAGTGGGCTAGGAACTAGTGTATAGGGTAGCCTAAACTGCTCCAATAGAAGAGAAAACGAATGAATTACAGGTGTATGGAACCCTGTATTGCTAGAAAAATTAGTAGACCAAAACCAATAATTATAGTATAAAGTATTGAAACTTATTGATATTGTCTGGATTCCATTATCTGGACTTATTTCATAATCAACACCTTCTACAAATGTTTTAACTAAAACTGCATCATCGTAATCATTTGTATCTGAACCATAAACTTGTATTTTATCTATATTAGCTGTAAAGATTCTTTGACTAGCATGGTTATCAAAAAAGGCTCCCATTTCTGCTTCTGACATTGGAGTATTCCATATAGCGAAATCATCAACAATTACATCCCCTTCAACATCTGGAACCTGTCTAGTCCCTCCAACGTGGATTCTGTCATCATTACCACTTCCACAGGTATTGTAATCTGAATCATTCATGTAGTTATAATCTGTTGTTGCAGCAATCTGGAGGTCTCCATTGATATAACCTCTAAATTGTCCATTATCAAAAGTAAATGACATATAAATCCAATCGCCATAATTTTCATCTAAACCCCAAACATTGTTTAACATACTATTTGGATTCCATGTTATGTGTTCGGTAGACCTTGCCCCTTGGAATGGATTAGTGCCATCTTGAGTAGATATTCCCCAAACATAATCGTTACCATCTGCACCCATAAAAAATACACCTTCACAAGGGTCCCAAGGGTCTCCCTCTCCCCATGGAGTTCCTACTGTTACAAAGGTTTTCTGTGACATAGGAAGTGAATCTGGCTTATTGTAAACCCATGCACCTGCCGTTATCTGATTATTATCTGAACCTGTCCAATCTGGAGAAGATTGAAATGCTCTAATTGTGTCTGCTGTCTCCCCACTAAAATCTAAAGCACTTCCATATTTACCATCAGTCCATTCTGGAATCTCCTCTAAATCTATGTTGCTTCCTGACCACATTGATAAATCTAGATTACCTGCCTCATCTTCTACTGAGGTTCCTGTTCCTTCACTAAAGGTGTAATAATGTATCAAATCTTGTGAATAAGCCTCTGGAATGAATGAACCACCCCCCTTTTCTTCACTTCCGGGGAGACTATATTGACCATAAATCGAAATTAAGCTAGAAACGTCTCCAATCTCTTCTACTCCTTCTATACTACCATAAGAGCTAACAAACTTCTTTTCTTGTGAAGAGTATGTATTGTAAGCTAAATCATACATCTCTGTATTATTCAAAACTCTTTCAAAGACATATAGTTCATCTATGTGTCCATCCCAATAATCACAGAATACACAAGAAGTAGTATCAATACCAAGAAAACTACTGCCAAGAGGCCATATCAAATCATTAGTCACTGAAGCTGTATTTACTAAAGCCCCATCAATATAGACCTTAACTTCACCACTACTTCTGCTCCATGTAAATCCTAAATGAGTCCACTCATCAGCCACCCAAGTTATTGGAGTATTAGTATATGTTGGAGTAAAATCTTGATGTTTAATTGTAAGCTGTCCGAAACCACCATCCATTATTCCAAAATCGCCATTATCAGTAGTCCATATTTTGTCAAAATTTGGAGTGTTGGAATCTGGCTTTACCCAAATACCTACCGTTACATCAGTAGTGCCTGATATTAAATCTCCCGTAGTATAAGTATTTTCATATTGTGCATAATCATTACTGCCATCAAATTCATAAGAATAACCTACTGCACCTTCTTCACTACAAGTAGGTCCATATTTTCTATAATGCTCTAATCCACCTTCTACATCTACAATAAAAGTAGGGTGACATTCTCCCATACTTAATTTAAGCACTAAATCTTCATCTGCTCTACCATTGTTTTGACTAGCTAAAGCAATAGCTCCATTACCTGAAACATCATCATCCCACCCTTCAATATTTCCATCATAAGTTCTAATGGTTCCAACTCCATCAACTCCACCAAGATAACTATCACCAAAATCAGTTGAAGTCTCTCCAACTTCTAAACTATTTTGTAATGGATTATTAGCGAAATCTCCTTTAGTTGTCCATGTAGTATTTTCTGCATTTTCTCCAACTACTTCACCTGCTACTAATGTTGCTAGGGCTGGATTTTCAACGTGATAAATGCTCATAGACATATCTGAGTTAGTATTGGTAGCAATAGGTGACCTAACCCATCCTTCACTAGCACCACCCATTATTTCTTGAGGTGAAAATCTACTAGCACCTGCTACTGTAAAGTTTCCATCATTACCACCCGGAGCTGAAATCAAAGTTTCTCTAGTTTGTCCACCCACCCAATTTCCGGGATAATCATCTAGAAAATTAGTCCATGTATCTTGATTTAAAGTAGCATTCTCAAGGTCTCCTAGATTTACTACCTCATCCCACGGAATTGCTGAAGATTCATTTATGTTTCTATCAAAACTCTTTACAACTACTTCAGTGCTTGTTATCTCTGCTTCTGCCATAGGTAGAAAAAAAGGAGATAGCATTAATCCAACGACAATTATAGTCAATAATCTCATTGGATATGAAACATAAATAAAGGGTTTATTAAACCAACGGTGAACTTATATAGGAGCCTCGTTACTGAGTCAGTATGACTCAGATGTCCAATAAAACTGAAAGTCTGCTTGGCAGACAAGTCCGCATCACTGTCGAAAGATGGGAAGGAAAGAGAGGATTCATAACCTCTGTTGGTAATGAAGCATTGCCAATCCATGTCACCTTAGAAGGTGAATCTTGGGAAACAGATTTTACCCTAGAAGAATTGGAGGTAAAATAAATGTATGACCGATGTGACTGTTGTGGTTCAGGTCAAATGAGGTATTGCCATGAATGTTTCTACCAAAATTGGAGCGACTCAGGTAGTGGAATTTGTCTAGAAGATGGAGAACCATGTGCAAGATGTGGGGCAAAATTCCCAAAAAGAGAGGAGGCAGAATAAATGGAAGAAGAATGGAGATACTACGAAGGTGTTGTGGAATTGAGATTCAGAACCCATGGAGTTTGGTCTACCAATTCAGATAAAGCCTATGCTAAAATCTTAGATAAGGTTAATGAATCTTTAGAATTGGAAAAGTTTGTCAGTTATGCTGATGAAGACAAAGATAAAAGAACTATGAAAGTCATTTGGGATTTTGAAAAATATGACTAAATGTGATGAAAGTCCAACAGGTAAACACCTTTGGGGAAAATTCCATTACGCCTCTGGAGGAATGTCTTTTACTAAATGTAAGTATTGTTACAGAAGTAAAAAAGAGGTCGGCCTATAATAGGAAAATAGCAGCATAGTAAGGTCTTGAGTCGGGACCTAAACTCGACTCATTTTTTATTTCTTTTATATACAAAACATTCACTAACTCTTTTTTATGAACGAAAATCCATGGGTTTTGGTGACATAGTTTGCGGAAAAGGCTATGTCAGACCTTCCTGATTTCTTCTAACTCCCGAATCAGTCGGGTGCATTAGGTTGGAAACAAAAACAACCTATGTTAGTGTCCTAGTATTTTGTTTCTGGATAGCTGTATCTTGTTGTTATCATTATTCCTAAATGTTCACCTTTTAATTCTATGAATACTTCTTTTCTTTCAAATAAACTTTGGATTTGTTTACAAAGAACTTTTGTTAAATCTTCTTGAAATATTTTATTATCTTTATAACTTTCTAACATTTCTATTATTGTTTCTACTTCTATAAAATCTGGAACTTTAATTTTTACATTATAATTATTAACGTGATTTCCATTAGGACAAATTGCTTTCATTTTTGCTTCATGTATTATTTCCATTATGCCTCCAACCTTGTTTGAACTTTAGCTGCTTCTAGTGGTCTAAATCCATTTCGATTTCTTACAAAGTTTGTAGAATCTATGCTATCTGCTTTTATTCTTTTAGCCCATAAAACTCTTTTTAATGTTCCGACTCTACCTATGTGACAAAGCTTATTATTTTTATGAGCTAACTTAACCCAATCTTCTCCACTTTTTACTTTCCATTTTATTGTTCCACCTACAAATATTCCATCAAATTTATTTATTACATTTTTTACATTATCTAATTTCATACCGTCTTGAACTGCTAAATACCAATTATATTTTTTTAAGTCTTTTAATTTCTTATTCCACTCTAAACTAAATTCTAAGGATTCTAGACCTGCACCTACTTTATCTGGAACTACTATAAAATCTGGAGCCATTCCAGATTTAGGTAATTTTTCATATATGGTTTCTATAAATTTATTTTTATCAAATTCTAGGCCATCTGTATAGGATTTGTAAGCTCCATTATCTAAAGCCCAATACTGCCACGGTATTGCCCCATTTTGGCTATATTTCCATGATAATGGATTTAACATTAATCCATAATTATTTTCTTTCAGATAATTTAAGGTTCTATGGCAACCTGTTGCACCACAATATACTTTCATGTTTCAACCTTCCCTAGTATTTTATTTGAAAACATTTCCATGTCTTTTTCATCTGGCTTACATAACTTTATCCAACATTTATCACATAACCAATATCTCTGTGAAGAGTTATCAATGTGAACTAATCCATGTTCATGCCACTCTTTACATCTAGTGCAGTTATGTTCCCATCCAATACTATCACAGAAATTACATTCTTCATCATTCATCATAATGTCACTTTGCTAACTCCTTCATCATTTCTTTCAGCGTCATAAACGGTCGTTTTTGTCGCTTCATCTTTTTGTGCTTGATTTGGGGTAGGGTTTTCAGGGGGGGTTTGTGTCGCTTCCATTTTTCCCGTATTTTTCCTAATCCTTTGAATTGTTCGCATTGAATAATCTAAAGCATCTGCAATCTGGCGATTTGTATGACCTGCATATATCATATCGTAAATATCTTGAACAGGATGCCTTCTAGGTCTACCTAGCTTCTTTCCTTGAGCTTTCTTAGCAGCCAAAGCATCTTTAGTCCTTTCACTTATCCTATTCCTTTCATAATTACCCATTATCCCGAAAAAATGAATAAACAATCTACCCGTAGGTGTTTTTGGATTTAATTCAGGATTCTGAATCATTATGAAATCTCTTTTATGGACATCTACAATTTCTTCTATGTCTAATACTAATTGCCCTAGGCTTCTACCTATCCTATCTAAATTGTAAGTCACTAAACCATCATATTCTTTAGTTCTTAGTAATTTCTTTACTTCTTCCCAAACAGGTCTAGTGTTTCTAGTAGATTCTTTTTCTTCCTTAACAGTTAGTTCAATATCTTCTTCTCTTTCAGCCCATTTTTCAATAGCGTGATATTGCAAATCAAAATTCTGTTCTTCAGTGCTTACTCTAATATACGCTAGGTATTGCTTTTTCTTTGGCAACTTCCTTCACCTCCATAGCCTCATACATCATTAAACATCTCTTACAAGTCACATACTTCAAGTGATAGAGTCTCTTATGTCTAATATATTCTTGATAGGTCATATCTATATTACACAAAGTTTTCTGGCCTTTATTTCCTACTATATGTCTTTTCCTCATTCTTTTTTGAACTCCTCATAGTTTTTAATTCTATATTCGGACTTTTGTTTCAGGTCATTTTCTAATTGCCCTAGGATAAACGTAAATACAAGAAAAATAATGAACCAAACCATGACCCATGTTAATGCAACTATTAGGGTCATGGGATGTAGCCTCCATCAGTCTCAGATGTCCAAGTCCAAACGGAATGGAGACTACATCCTCTCTTAGTGTAAAGAGATATATAAATCATTGGTATAAACTCCCAATGTCATCTGAAGGTTTGAATAACTTTTTCATTGCTTCCATATCTTTCTTTAATTCTGGATAAGCTTCAGCAGCAGCTATCCATGTTAATGCTGTTTGCAGACCTGTTTCTATTTCCCCTGTTCCCCAATACATTACTTTATCTTCATCTTTAGAATAATCCATTATGATAGGTTCTGGATTATTGGAACGAATAATAGTTATCATTCCATTCCTCTTCACAAAAGCCTCAACTTCTGGATTTTCTAAAGCAAATCCAATCTCCCAATCTTCTGATTTCTTTTTAGGTGCAGCTAAAGTGAATTTCATATATCTTTGAAGCCAATTAGCTCCCTGATAACCTCTAGCTTTGTAATCGTCAGTAGAAGCGATAACATCAACTTCAGTAGTTGCCTGATAGATAATAGAAGGGTCTGGCCAAATCATCATAGTAGATTTCTCTTTACCATGATACCAACAAAATGACCATTCTTTTCCTTTCAATGATGCACAGTGTCCACCATAAGAATAGGGTGTGACTTTCCAATTATATTTTTTCAAATCTTCTGGATTAGGACCATCCATTACTTTGAATTTTAGAGCCATTCTATGTGGTCTAATTCCATTTTCTGGCGGTGACTCTGGCCTACCTTTTTGGGGCTTCTTTTTGGGTGAGAGTTGCAGGGAATCTAGCCCCCCACTACTACCCCCTGCAACTTCTACAAAGGATTGAAAATTAGGGCCTTCAATGTAGAAGTTTCTGGCACTTCTGACAGCCTTAATTATTACTTCTTTATCCTCTAATCTTTTAGCATATCTGGATACAGTAGATTTATTTAATTTTAATTCTTTGGCGATTTGGGTTTGTGTTTTGTGGTTAACCAATTTCTGAGCTATAACCACATATAAGTTGCGGGGGGTAGTGTTGCCCTGTTGCATCTAGTAGATTAACTCCCAAGCAATAGCTTTCTTTCCTGTGATTTTACAAACTCTTTTCTGACTCTTTCTGACTACCTGAAATTTATATCTGAGTTCATGTATTCGGGGGGAAATAGAGCTAGGTATGGTTCCAAGAACCTTAGCCAATTCCCTGTTGGTGGATGGGCCTAACTCATTCAAAGCATCATAAACTTTGGATTGCATTTCCCCCATTTTTCCTGACTCGATAATGTCAAAGTAAGCGTCAATAGAGGTCTGTTGTAGATTTGCCCTAGCCAAGTATATCCTCCCATGAATTAAGAGTTAAATCGACCCCATTATACAATTCTTTATATTTTATTTTCTTGATTAACCTTTCTACTCTTGTAATCTTATTAATTTTTGGATGTAATCCATCTCTAGATTCTTTGGCTAATCTTTTAGCATCTCTCCATTTTTTTGCAGGGATAAAATCTATATCATTATCTATGCCCCAATCAATCTGATATTCTATTTTACTAGGCATTCTCCACCTCTACATATTCATGGTCTAAATAGACGTAAACCTGACCCTTTTCTAAGTCCCCATCTAGTCGCATACAAACTAGTGGAGGTCTTCTAGGGTCAGTGTCCCCACAGTTAATACAAGCAAAAACGGTCATTTTAACGCCTCATAGTCGCTTCTAAGTGATTTTGCCCACTCCCTGTGGCTTGGAACCATCTTAAGGGCCTTTATGTCGCTTATAATGTCGCTTTTGATGCATTCTAGCATATAATCATCATAGTCAAAATAATCATGTTGACTAATCATAATTATTTTCCAGCCTCACAATCGCAAATAATTACTTGAGTGGGAGTTCCAATTTTATCCCGATTCCATCTATTTGTTGCCTCCCATCTAGGCATATTGATAGTAGTGGGTTCACAGATACATTCACTCATTCAAATTCACCCCTTTGGACTGCATCACTTTTTCTAGGTGAATAGTCTACTAGTCTTTTATGAAATCCGAATGGGAAATAACCACCATCATCTATTGATTTATCTAAAACCCATAAATGATATTGATTGGCTGTATCTACTAGTCTACTTTCAGCAGGGTAAAGTTCTACTGCTTCAAACTCTTCACCAATCAGTTGGTTCTTTATTCTTTGCATATCTCTCCAATCTCTCATAGGTTTTCTATCGTGAGTTTTAACTGAAACGTGAATGTAGCCTAATGGAGGGCTAGTAGCTGAACCTTGTTTCCCAATATCTACTTTGAAACTAAACTTTGGTTTCTGTGGTTCATGTCTTCTAATTGATACTTGATAAATATCATTAGTATATTGCTCAAGACCTTCAAATTCTTCATTGATGATTCTTCTTTTTTCATCATCTGAAATTACAGGTAAACCTTTCATGTCAAAATCTTTCATTATAGTTTGGATTTCTGATTCAGTAGGCTTGTGATACACCCTAACAAAGGGAGTGAATCTTTTGGCCCTTTTGGGCCTCTTAGAGGTCTTCTTAACCATTAGTAATACCCCTCTACTTTGTCAACGTGTTTTAAGCATTCTGCAATTATTGGAAACTCTCTTATGATTAGGTCAATTTCTCTTTTTCTAGCATCATGGGTTTGAATAAACTCTTTTGATTGATAGAGGTCTATAACCTCAATTCTAGCTTTGAGAAAAAGAGCTAAATCAAGAACTCTTATACTTGGATATTCAGTAGATTCACTCATTAATCTTCCCCCTCATAGTATTGGCCACCTTTAGCGTAAGGACCTTGTTTTAATTCCTTCATTTTCATATCAGTAGCTTTAGCCATTTTGTGGAATTGTTTTCTAATCATATCTCTAGTTTCTGAATCTAGATTATCTTGTTTCCATGTATGTAGCATTATGTCAACAATATCAATCCATCTAGGAGTAATATTGATAGTAGTAGTTTCAACTACTTCACTCATCGGAGTTCCTCCAAAGGGATAATCTGCTGCCAAGCTGAAGAACAACAAAAACTATTCTCATCGAAATAATGAGTTCCGGATTTGTCATACTCCTCCTGCATCAAATCTAACTTTTGGTCGCAATCCTCACAAGGATAATCCTCCCAATGGCTCATAGATAACTCCTATATGTGAAAGCCTTTCCATGGTCCTTTACTTTTCGTTTATAGTCACCTATCTTTTCCCATCCTGAGATTTCACTAGCTTTTTTCTCAGCATCTTTCTTATTTTTGAAAGACCATTCTAAGAACCACTTTTCATTTGGCCTAGCCCCTTTGCCTACATATTTTTTGTAAACCCCATAACGATTGACATTCTCATCAATGCCCATGTCGCCATTTAGTGCATTTAGAGCCATTTCTAGGCCCTCCACTCTAGGTTATAGGCATCCAGCTTACTAGAAGCTACATCGGAGTCCATTACGGGCCTTAGAGCCTCTATTAACTTAGATGCTTTGAAAGTGCTGTAATGTGATGGAATATCAAGCCACATTTCTTTCCAAGAATTATATCTGACATTTGCCCCTAATTGTAGCTTAATGTTTTCTACTAAATTCCAATTATTCAAAAACTTTTCAATTTCATAGCTGTGGTATCCTTCAATTCTTAAGTTTTCATTAACTTTCTTTACTGAATGATAATCGGTAGAATCATCATCTGATTTTACTCCATACATTCTAAATTCATTTACTCTTGAATCCATTTGGTCATAAGATACTCCAAACCTTGTTTGATACTCAACTAAATATTGTTCAAAAGCAGTTAAATCAAAATCTAAGAAATAGTCAATATCTATTTCATTCAAAGATGTTGTCCCGACCTTATTTCCATCGTATCTACCTATTGATTCAAATATTTCTAGGAAATAATAATGCATCCCTAAATCTCTCATATCACTCATAGTTTCTTCAGCTAAAACTGAAAAATTATTAACAAAATTTTCACAAAAGTTTTTGTAAATAAATCCATTCTTATGTAATTTTGAATGGACAAAATCTTTACCTAATACATCAACTGAAAGTGAAGTAGGGTGGCATCCTGTTTCTGAAGCTAATCGGGCTAATTGTCCTGAACCAATCAATGTATTGATTTGAGTAATATGGGACTTCATTTCTTCGATTGCTTTTGGAAGTTTACTAGCGAATTGATAAGCTAAATAAATTGGTTTGATTAATGTTTCTCTAACCTTCAAATCATTTGAATACTGTTTCCATTCTTCAGCTTGAATTTCAAACTCTTTTTCTTGAGCTTCAAATACTTTAGATTCGATAGTCTTTTGTCTAATAACTTTTTTGAGTTCTTTTATTGATAAATCATGGGTGAATTTTCTATCCCATCTTGATGACCTACCTGTTTCATAGAAACCTTCAGTAAGTAAATATTCTTGACCTACTTTTCTGGCATCTGAATACCCTAAATCTTTGTATAATTCTGGATTGACTTTTTTGTGTAATTCTTTAAAAATAAATGCAACATCATCTTTGACATTAGTATCTACTTCTAAGAATCTTTCCATAGGACTTTTACCTGTATCTGCAACAGGTTCATCCCAAGATTTTTTGTAGACTGATAAAGTTAAATTAGGATTAACTTCAATGTCCCACATTTGGGTTTCTTTATTGAGATTAATTTGCATTATAGCCATCCTCCTAGTGGGTGTTTCTTTAGATAATCGAACTCTTCTGTGTTTTCATATCTGATTCCTACGGACTTCAATAAGTCCTGAACTGAGCTGTCGCTTTTAGATGAAGCGATTTGGGTTCCGTTTGATTTGGACATACACTAACATCGTAGCTCTAATATATTTAGATTTTGTATCATAATTTGTTATATATATCTTAGTCATAGAATCTTTGGTTTAAGCTCAAACCATATATATAGGCAAATCTAAATCGCTTTTATTTTTATATTATTTATTTTTAAATTTTAGCATATAGTATATAAGCGACATAATTCGGATAATGCGACATAATTAAATCATATTAACCCCTAAATTCCAATTAATATGAATCAATAATCCTAGCATCATAAACAAAATTTTTTTAGTAGAAATTAATGCTGAAGATATAAGATGCATCTGACTTGTAAAGAGTCCCCGAATTGTAATTGTATAAACGTTAGTTTGTAATGCCCAAACTAGATTCTCAATCATTGCGAATCCTAATCCTGATGCAGCTCCCTGTTTCCAATCTTTGGCATGAAAAGTCTTCACAACTTCTTCACATATTACACGAATAAAAATACTAGAAGGAATAGTTAAAGATAAATAAAAAAAAGATAATCCAATAAATGCTAAACATCCTAAAAAATATGATTTGATTTCCTTAATCTCCAATGCTTTATACCATAGGATTGGGAAGGTTATTGCTAAAAAAATTTCTATTATCATTTGTATATTTAGGGGAACTAATGCCCACTCCCCTAATTGGGGGGGATGAAATTATTTGTTAGTTCATCCCCTAGTTTCTAGGAACCACCCAAATGACGAAAGTTTGGCCCCTATGTCATGGATTGCGAACAATCCTTGACCGCACAATATCTATGGTTGAATGTAAACAGTCTTACATTTTGAACCAACCACGGATTCTACCGACTAATCCCATTACGACAGAGA
>MDSZ01247371.1_pt1 | contig 21396 bp, 34 predicted proteins | sample 811201 | NCBI WGS metagenome assembly MDSZ01 (sample SAMN05326647, study PRJNA326480) | marine metagenome | isolation source: seawater | place: Indian Ocean: North | collected 2010 | reverse complement strand
GTCTAACTTCATAATTCACCATTTTACAGATATGGTGACCTCTTTTTTCCATTGTTGTACTTCCACCCATTTTATTTTATTTTTTAAAAATTAATACTCATCCATTGTAAATCATCATTATAGGTAATTGTCTTATCAAGCATCTTGACTTGATACACACTTTTTAGATTTTCAGCTTCTTTTATTTTACCAAAAAATTTTAGGTCGTCATACCCAAAATTATTTTTTATAAATAAATCTAATTGTTTACCGGATAAAAGCAGATGTATATTTCTTACTACCCAGTCTTGAAAATCCATTGTATCCCAGTTTGATGTGTTTCTTTCTTTCATACTACAAATATACGACTTTTTTATTATTTTATTGTACTATTTTGGAAAAACTTTTATTTCTTTTGTTGTACTTACTAAATCACCCCAGACACTATCTTTTTTATATCTAGTAGCTCTAACTTTATGGTTATCTATGTAATGATACTCTGTAACGTCTTCATGGATTCTTGGTTTACCGAAAATTATATAATGCCATCTTACCTCATTGTCTCTTAACCATTGTTCGGTAACTTCTCTATGTTCTTCTTTTCTAGATGTAAAAAAGGTAATTATATTGCCTTCTTCATACCATTTATTAATTGTTTCTATTGAATTATGGTATGGTTTTGCGTTAGCCATTCTTTCGAATTGTTCGTTGGGGATGTCGTCACAAATAGTCCCATCAATATCTATAATATAATTAGTTTTACTAACTTGTTTTCTGATTTGTCTATATCCTACCATTTTTTTATCCAGATATTCATCAATATCATATCTATATTCACCACAAGATGAGTAAAGACATTTTTTTTGGATTACTGTTTTTTTGTCTTCGGTTAGATAAACTTCTGTTATACTATTTGCGTAATGTTGTGTATAAATTAATATTTCTTCCATTTTATTTTTTTTTATCTATTTTTTTAATTATCGTTTTTTCCATTGAGATGATAACTCGTTCTAGTTTTAATATTTGATTTTCTAATTGAATTATTTGTTCTCTTTTTTCTCTTCCTATTTTTGCTTCCCAGATTAACCACCCAAAAGCCAATATTTCTAGAATAAATAACGATATTAATAATATTGTTTGTAACATTTTACCTCCCTACTTCTTTTATATATTTCTTTTGTGTTTCTTCCCACGATAAATCAATCACATCCCAATAGAATAATTGTTCTGGTTTAATTCTATTTTGTTCATACATATTTTTATACCTCCTAATAGCCTTTTTTTTCCACCATTTATCTGTGTATGGAATGTCATCTTGGAATTTTTTCTTGAGTTTTAGGTCTTTTTCTTCTATCTCACCTCGTAAGAACTCACAACCATTATCATACATCATTGCAAGATAGACACCTCTTTTGAATCCGTGGTCATAGTCTGAAGCCTTTATACCACAATGTTTAAAAACTTTATTAAGTATGTTCTGTTTAGGTCCTGTAGCACTTATAGCCTTTTTATGTTCTTCTGGGTGATTATCTTTTAACCATTTATTCCAAGGTAGATATGCACTATCATCTGGTTTTAACCTAACCTTACCAGATGTTTCACCCATTGTTTTAAAATGTGGCATTCCATTATACATTGAGTTGATACCGTATAGAGATGTGGTTCCAACAGCTATTAACTTATCTCCGTATTTTTCTTCCCACGCATCTCTAATAACTTTACAAGTAGTTAATGCTGCGACTAATTTACCCATTAACATATTATACCCCCCTGGTTGGGTGGAACAGATAGTTGTTGCGATAGCGGTATTGTTTAATTTGTGTTGGTCGAATTTATTAGTTTTATCCCAACCTATGTAAGCATCTCTAACTTTAATGCTTGTAACGTCGGACCCTAAACAAATCAATCCAAGTACTTTGTCCGTTTTCCTATCTCTTACCCAGAATTTCATATTACGTCCAGGATTTGCAACCCATTCCATTGTGTGAATAAGTTTACGATAGTTTACCCATTCAGTAACTCCCTTTCCTGGTGTTGCCATTTCTACATAAGGTTCTAACGATTGTATTTCTTTAATAGTATCCTCTACATTACTAATATCTGTTGGTGTCCATAAATTATTTTGGTATGTGGCTAGTTTTTTCTTAATTTTAGACATTTTACCATTCTTATTCATTTCTTGCCATTTTTTGTACAGTGTTTGTTCTTGTACTGACATAGACTTTAATGTGTCTAGATTATTAATTAAATTTTGTTTTTGACCTTCAAAATCAAAAACCTCTTCGTTTTTTATAATGTCAAATATTGTTGTTTGTTCTCCCATAGTATAATAATAAGATATTTTAATAGGCTTTTCAAGTTTTATTTACTTGTTAAATTTTAGTATTTATGTTTAAAGAAAAAATATGGGCTGTAGTAATTGTAAGAAAAAATTAGATAAGAATATTAAAGATTTTGTACCGTCTTTTAAAGATACTTTAAATGGTATGAAACAAAAAAGAAAAGAATTTGTAGATGAACATCTGGATTTATCGGTATTCGATTACACCATTAAAGAACATATTTTAGTTTTTATTTTCGGGTGGTTTCCAATAATCATTGGTTATATTACAATAATATCCTTTATTGTCGATTTATTTTAATCTCTTGTAACGATTTTACTTCTTGTGAATTTAAATTTTTTGGTAAACTAATCTTTGGTTTAATGATGAGGTTTCCATTTAACATCCCTTTGCCTCTAACTTGGAAAGAGTCATGAAGGTTACTATCTGGTTTAACAGTTGCAGTTATTTTACCATCAAAATGAGGGATATCTATTCGTGTACCAATCATTAAATCGATAACAGATATATTAGGTTCATATATTAAATCTTTACCTATTAATTTAAAGTGTTGGTGGGGTAGTATAACCACTTCTAGGAATAGGTCACCGGGTTCACCATTAACTATTTCATCACCTATTAATCTAAATGAGTATTGTTGACCGGTTTGTAAATTATGTGGTACTTTAAAATCTATCGTTTTATCTTCGTCTGTATAACCTTGTCCAACACAAGAATTACATGCTTTTATAACCAATCTACCAGTTCCCTTACAAGGGTTACAGATTTCGGTCCTCATTTGTTTAAAGAAAGCGTTACCAACAATAGTTTCTTTTCTACCTTTCCCATTACAAAAAGTACACTGTTGTGTTCTCCCACCGGTACCCGTACAGTCTTTACACACCACATTTCTACGATATCTTAAAGTTTTAACTGAACCCAGGTAAACATCTTCTAAGGTAACCTTTAATGGGATATTAAGATTCCTTCCTTTTCTTACCTGTCTTCTTTGTTGTCTACGCCCAAAAAATTGATTGAATAAGTCGTCCGGTGAAGGACCCCCGCCTCCAAAATCACCAAATGGATTTTTTCCACCCATATCATATTTTTGCCTCTTCTTTTCATCACTTAAAGTATCATAAGCTTCTGACATTTCTTTAAATGTGTTTTCATCACCACCTTTATCGGGGTGATGAGTCTTAGATAGAGTTCTAAATGCCTTTTTTATCTCATCCTGAGTGGCATTTCTATTGATATTTAAAGTTTTATAATAATCTTTATTCATATGTCATATAATCGAAATAAATATAAAATAGTTTTATTTAAGAATGGTGAAAGAGTAAAAGTATTCTTTTCATCCAACAATAAAAAAAGTATTTTAGAGAAATATAATAAATTTATCACAGAAAAAAAGCCTAAATTCATAACAGATTATATATCTCGTAAAAAGGTTATGTTTGAGTTGGCTATTGTAACTACAGAAGATAGTGAAGAGAGTGTGTATGTTAAAGATTCTATAGGTAGAACTAAGAAAGTTAACATAGGTAATTCTAATTATAACATAATTAAAATGTTACCGTACTGGAAAGAAGAGAAAATTTATGACCACACCACTAAAAATAAAATATCTTTTGATTCCCTTATAGAGTCTTATTTATCATTATCTGATAGGGAATTTAAACAAATATTTACACTTAACAATAAACTTATTGTCCAAAAAGATGATAGATTTAATTTATTTAGTTTAAAGACGGTATCTGACGCTGTAAGACTATTAAAACTAATAGAATTAGAATTTTTAAGTGTAGGTCGTTATGATTGTTTATTTGTTACAGATACAAATACAATACAAAGAAAACAATTATATGATATATTAGTTAATGTAGGGTATAATAGGTCTTTTTTACGAAAACAATTTACTTATTAAGTTTTTACAAATAAAAATTCTACGTCATTAATCATTATTGATATTGTAGGGTTAGACTTATCAACTCTCATTTTTACAAACTCTTCCACCTCACTTAATAAATAAGGGTAGTTTATGGAATCTATGTGTACGGTAATAGTGGTCTGTTTTAGAAATGGATTTAATTTTATTTTTTCCGATATCTCTGCACAGTCCGTTAAAAACCTAAGATTTTTTTCAACTTCATCCATATACTATCTTTTTTTTCCTTTTTTTTTGACTTATAGAAAATACCTTTTACGCCCGCGTTTTTTATTTCACGAATAAGTTTTTTTTTGTGGTTAATTACTTCCTTTTTGTCCTTGATTAACTCCTTCTGGAACCAATTTGCTAAGTTGTTCTTGTCCATTTATCTCTAAATCTAATTTGTTAAAAGAAAAATCTAATTTCCTTAATGAGTTTACATCATTTTCAGAAAACATTTTTTTAAGTTCTAATATTTTTAGGTTTAGTAGTTGATTTTTTTCTTCTAAATCTTTATTCCACTTTATTACATTTTGGATGGCTTCTGTTAATTCGTTTACTCCATCAGCATCAAAAGTACTAAAAAAAGAAACTATTTTTTGTTTGTCATTTGCGTCACCCAATTTTATTTGTACATTACTTTGTTTTGTAGCAAGAATTTTTTTATCTTCCCAACCTGTTGGCAGTATCACGTCTACAATTAATAGACCTTCGTGTATTCTCACACTATTAAAATAACTATCAAATTTTTTTATTTCTTTATATAAACTCATATCTAATATATTAAATAAGTAATACTATAAGAAATACAAACCCCTAAAAATATTAATTCTTTTTCACTTAGAATATATTCTGTTGGTTCACTAGCAATAAGTTTTAAAATAAAATTAAAAATATTTTTACTTATCACTAAAAGTGAAAAAACGAAAATTAATGTAAAATACCAACCACTCATTACTTCTTACTTTCTTCTAGGATTTCTTTTCTTAATTCTTGTAATACACTTTTTAGTTCTTGAGCTGATTTTCTAGCTCTAATACCTGCACTTTTATTTTTCTTGTCAAAGAATTTTTCAGCGTCAACTTTGACTGCTGTTACTAATGTTTCTAATCTTGTTAATGTTTCCATTTTATTATTTTTCTTCTTTAAATTTATTTATGTAGGACTCCCAGGTCATAATATTCTGGTTAGTCTCTGACAGTTTATTAATAAGAGATTTCAGTTTATCTATTTTTAATGTCATCTCCTCATCTTGTATATTTAAACATCTTTCTAATTCAGCTTCTAGTTTTTGTTTTTCTAGTATAAACTCGTTAGTTACTATATTTAATATTCTCATACTGTTAATTTTAAAAAATTATTATCGGTCTGTCAAGTTACTATTCAAAATACTATACATTTCTGATAATAAATCTAATTCTGATTTAGTTTTTTGAATATATAATTTAAACATCCTATTAAAAAACATACTAATTTTTGGTATCGTTTCCTCCTCTTTAGCTATATAGAAGGATTCGTAAAAAAAATTCCAGAAATATTCATAGTGATTACCAACCTCATTAAAGTTTATATTTTCTTTTTTAAAGTTAGAGACTACTTTGTCCCAACACCAAGTAAAATGTCCTTTAATGTCTTCTTCTTTCTTCATGATATCTTCACCTAAGTAAGTTTCCCTTATTAATGTAAATAAAGAATTGATGAAGTCAAAGAATAATTCAGTTTTTTCAGATTTTATATTATAAGCTTTAACCCAAAGAGCCATTTCTTCCTTCTCTATAGGTTCGGTTATATACTTATAAAATTGTTCTGGTTGTAATCTTTTACTTTCCATATCTTTTATTTAATTAAAGATAGGTATGAGAGTGGGTGTAGGTAAAGACTTATTGTGTTGTTTTATTGTATATCCACAATTTTTTCATTTTATCAATATCAGTAGTAACATCTTCTTTAACCTGTTTTACTTTTTGTACATCCGGTGTATACCCTCTTAAATTTGTCATAGAAGCTTTATTAGCGGCTATTTTTTCTTTTCTTCTCTCTGACGATTTTAACATTTTTTCACCTAAATCACTAGAAACCACATTACCTAAATCTTCACCATTTTCATCTTTTTGTGCGTTACCTGTTTCAGAAGAACCTTCTAAATAACTAGTTAGTCTTTCCATGTTTATATTATTAATATCAAAATCTATAAGTCCTGGATGAGCAAAATCTTCTATAAACTCAGCATCCTCATCATTATTTCTATAGTACTGGTATTGTCCGTCAGCACCCTTGTTGTTAGTTTTTGACATTTCTTGGTGTGGAAAATCTGGATTATCGTTACCTTCAAAAGTTTCATATTCAGTAAACTTCTTTTTTGTGTCCTTGTGGTATTGGTCTGTTTCTTGCTTAGACTTTTTATGTGCTTTTTCATAAGCATCATATCCAGGTACTTTATCTCCTTTTTTTACTTCCTGTATTGATTGTTTTAATTTTTTATTTACTATTTTTTTAATAACTTCCTTTGTAGTCTCATTAACCACTGGAGTTTCATTGTCTTTATCTTCTTTAAGGTTGTTATTTTCTGGTTGTTTACTAACAACATCTTTTATCATACCTTCTATTGTATTCTCTAATACCATTCTTTCTGCCATTTCATCAGCAGCAGCTTTTAGTGATTCTTCGATAACTTTATTTGTAGATTCGTTTCTAAACTTTACTCTATCTTCTTCTACTTCTTTTGCGTTCATTTCTACACCAGAATTATCACGAGTTAACGCGTGACTTTCACCAATTCTGTTGATTGCTTTTGATATAATTTTATCTAAATCCGGACTAGTTGCTAATATTGACATAATTTCTTTTTATTATAAATATCTAATTATTCGTATTTGCCTCCAACATTGGACCCCATAGTGAATATTTTACCAATTGGTTTATCCATTTTAGTTTCTGGTCCTAATATAGAGGTTATAGGAGACTTATATATACTTCTTCTTATAATCTCCTCGATTTCTTTTTTCACTAACTCTCTTACATATTTTTTATCTCTACCTGTTTTTTTACTAACTTCTTGGATGGCTTGTTTAATTTTTTTATTCTCTGTTAAATCTAATGCGTTTATATCTCCTTGATTACAGTATGGGAAAGTTTTACACTTATCTTTTATTTTAACAAATCTGCCTCCAGGGAATTGAGTCTTTGCTGCTCCCCTCCAATTTTTTTTATTTTTTGCCCACGCTTTTGGTGTTACGTATTGACCTGAACTAGCTGCCGTAGTTTGTTCACCGACTTCTTCCTGTCTTTTCTTTTTTTTCTTTTTAGATTTAAATCTAGGGTCAACACCTAATGGGGCCACAAATGCACCTGAACTTGCTGATGTAGTTTGTTCGTCCATTTCTTCATCCTTTTTTTTCTTTTTTTTGTTTTCTTCCATGTTATACGCACTTTTTAGGTTTTTTGGAACTAGGTCTTTAACCTTCATAACATTACCCCCACTTTTATTAATGGCTTTTTTTAAATTTTTTTTTAAAGCTTCTATACCCATATTACCTAACTCTTTTTATTTCTGATTGCCACATACTACGTCTAAACCAAAATGTTTTATATAGTTCTAACATAACTTTACTAACTATATCTACAATTTCACTTCTAGTGTTTCTCCCTTTTTTAATCTCATCCGCAACAAGTTTTTGAACCTCGTTTTTAAACTGGGGTTTAGACATGAAATTTTTAATCTCTCTTCGAGCTATTACTTCAATTTCTTTTTTATCAGTATTAGTTAATGCCATATACTATAAATACTACTTAACGTTAGATACGACCCAAGAAGCCGTAACAATTGTCGCTGCACCTAAAAAGAAGTGAACTGCAGGTTTATTGTACCATTTTGGCCTTAATTCTTTTGTTAAATCTATATATAGTTCTATTCTTTGATTTAGTAAGTCTGTCTTCTCATTCATAAAAGCAATATGTAGACTGTCTTGGGTATGTAATGTTCTATAGTTTATTATTTGGTTCCTAAGTAACTTAATCTCTAGTTTTTGTAAACTATCAGTTTGTTCGTACACTTGGAATAATGAGTCCATTTCAACCACTTCTTTTTCAGTAAAAGTATGTGTTTGGGTAAAGGCCCATACTGGAGTAAGTAATAATAATATTAATACTAATTTTTTCATTGTTAATTACTTTTTTTAAGTCTGTCTTTTAATGCTTTTGCTGATTGTTTTCCTGTTTTCTTTTTTACTTTAGGTTTTTTGGTTTTAAGTTTTTTTAATTCTTTGTCTGTCTCCTCAATTTTTTTCTTGGTGACTTTCTTTTTCTTTTTTACATTTTCTATTTTCTTATCGACTTCTTTTGTTTTCTTTTCATTAGATTTAATCTTCTTTTTAATCTTTTTAACTTTTTTACTACTATTAGCGTTCATAAACCAAACAAAACCTATAAAGAACCCTATAACCCCAACTACCCATTTCCATGATTTTTTTAAAAATTCCATATTACTGATTTTCTGCTTCTATTTTTTTAGTTGACTTTCTATCGGCCAATACTGATGCCCATTTTGCTGAAAATATTTGATAATAATCTTTTAAATTATTTAACATTTCAAGGAACTCACTATCGACTTTAATCATCTCACCATTTATGTACACCCCATTTCTTTCACCTACTGTATAAAAGAACTCCACATCAAATTTTACTAATTGTCCACTCCACTCCACATTATTTTCATATATGTTTAAGGAATTATAATCTACTAAATCAGAAACTTGTTCTACAAAATCATCCATAGTTTCTTGATAGCTGTTTTTTTCTTCATCGGTTAAAGTAACATCATTAGTTGTGTATCCATGTACTACAATTTTACCACTAGAAACCTCATACTCTTCTGTCTTCTCTTTTTCTCTATCCAGAATGGTCTGACCATCTGTTTGTTCAAAAAGTTGTTTAGACTTACTTAAAAGAGACTTCATCTCATCGTATTGTTGATTTCCGTAATCGGTATAATCTTTTATTCTAGTTGTTTTTTTCATAATATTTCAAAATTAAAAGATGGACCTAAATCAGTCCAATATTCATTATAATTACTTCGAGAAACTACTCCTTTAAAATCCTGTACACCATCTACTAAAACATTATGACCTATAAAGTTTTTTTCTGTTTTTTTAACTTCACATATTAGGTCAATAAGTTTAGCTACTTCCTTCATTTGTTCAGTAGTGTATCCGTCCCAAAATAGTTCACCTCTCCATTTTTTTTCATGAGCTTTATTATTATAAATATCACCTAACCAATCAACGTACTTACCGTCAGTACTTCTTCTACGTAACCAACCCCTATTTTCTAAAGCTATTACAATTATACTATCTTTTTTGTGGTAACCTTCCAGAAAAAAACTGGTGACATCTTCTTTATTCAAAAACTCTGTTTTACCATCTTTTTTAACTACAAAATTTGGTATTCTTTGGTACTTACCATTAAGTCTGTACTTGATTCCTTTTGTGTAGTACTTGTATTCTCTATTAGTATTACACAAAAGTATTTGTTTTGGTTTATCTACCTTTATACTTGAGATTTCTTTCTTCTTCACCATCACTTTGTGTTTTTTCTATATTCTTATGTATTAATGTTTGTGTTGTGTCTGTTAACCTATCTAACGGCACATCATCTTCATTATAACTAATATTAAGAGCTTCTGCTAATTTTTCAAGTTCTTCTGTAGTTGGTTTTATTGGTTCTTCTTTTATTGGTTTTTCTTTTTTACCTATCTCCCTACTTAAGTCTTGTATTTGTTGTTCTGTTAAATTTTCTGTTGAGGTGATGATATTTTTTTCTTTTGGTTCTTCATAGTGTAGGCCGTCATTTCCGTTTTGTCCTATGATATTCATTCTTTCTTCATCTATATCTAAATCTTCCTTAATATAATCTTCTAAATCACTAAAATAATCTTCTTTTTCTATTTTTTTTCTTTTAGCGTCTTGTCTAGCAAATGCTGCTGACACTTCTTCCATAGTATATGGTGTATTAAATTCTAACCCATCTGGTACAGACATTTTTACTTCAGGTTCTCTCTTTTTTATTTGTGCGAAAGCCATGTTAGCTGCTACTACTAATGCTATTGCTAATGGGTCAAATACAAATATAATTAATAATAGAAACCAATTAACTACTTGACCCATAGGTTTTCCAGTAGTTTCAGCAAGGTATTTGAGGGGACCTAATTCTCTTTCAGCTTCATTATCTATTTCTTTATCTAATAATGCTATATCTGTTTTATTTATTGAGTCTAATATAGCTTCTAGTTTTATATTGACTGCATCTCTATCCTCAATTGTACTTTTTAATTCTGCTTGTAATGCTCTTCTTGTAGAACTAGATGTTGTTGTAATTACTTGTTCAGCTTCTTTATCATAATATGATACCGAACTTGGATTTGAGAGTGAAACTCTTAACTCCGATATTGATTTATTTAATTGGGTTTTTTCTAGTGTTAGGTCTTCTTTAGTTTCTTCAAACCTAATTTGTTTTTGATTTAGTATAGCTAATGATTTATCTAATAACTCTGATTGAGTTGCTGTGGATTGGTATGCTCCAGATAGGAAACCATAAATACCACCACTCGTAATAATTATCAAAATAAAACATGCGATTGATAAGTAAGTTCTAAGTGCTTTATTTATAGTATCCCAATATTGATATAATAAAGAAGCAACAACTAACTTTGCAAATTCTAAACTACCTGCCATTATGATTACTTGTGTGCTTGCTCCTGCAAACAATTTACTTAACCCAAATACAGAATAGAATGCTGCACTACCGGATACCGCTAACGCTGCTAATGTTATTATCAATGGAAATAATCTTTTTTTCACAATTACTTTTATAGATAAATATCATTCACTTAGATAGTCTAACAGATTGTAACTATCATTTCTTAATTTTCTTAAAGCTTTTTCTTTAATTTGCCTCACTCTTTCTTTGGTTAAACTTAATTCATCACCTATTTCTTGGAGTGTCATTGGTGTATTACCATTTAATCCATAATAATCAACAACTATGTCTCTCTCCCTATTATCCAAAACATTCATTAATTTGTATAATTCATCTTTTAGGTTAACTTCATCTTTAAAAGCATCTTCTGGGCTATCCGCATCTGGATTGATAATTAAGTCTATTAATGTATCGCCTTCTTCATTTATTGGTTTATCATAATTGATTGTTGTGGGTAAAAGAGCTAATTTACTATTAAATTTATCTATTTCTTGACCTATTTTCTTTTTCTCTCTCTGTAGTTCTTGGATTATATTAACTGGGAGTCTTATAGTTCTTGCATTTTCATTAAGACATTGTAGAATTGATTGTCTAACCCACCAGACCGCGTATGATATAAATCTAAATCCTTTATCCCAATCAAAATTATTAATTGCTTTTAAAAGACCATAATTACCTTCATTTATCAAATCTGGTAAATCAACCCCTTGTCCTTGGTAGTCTTTTGCTACACTAATAACAAATCTTAGGTTACCTTCTAGTAATTCTTTGTGTACTTCTGCTACTACACTAGGTGTAGTTTCTGGATTTTGTATTAATTTTGCTAATTCTTTTTCTCTAGCTGCTGTTAAAACTTTCCTTTTTCTAACATCTTTTAAGTAGTGTGATATTTCACTTTGATTTATGAATGTATTTTTCGCCATATTTTATTTATTTATTAATTAATACTACAATAAGTGTACCATTAAGGTAAACCTGACTTTTTGTCAGATATTGTTGTTGTATACAAAATTAATAAATAATTTTGACTAGACCAAATGTTTTTGTGTTTTATTTACAGTATTTTTTGAGTAGTTCTACTGCTTCATCAGTAGTTTCAAATGCTCCACCAGCACTTAGGTACTCTGAGTTTCCATCCACATCTTCTACTATTATGACTGGTGTGTATTTTATAATACCTGGATTATCTCTATCAGTATCCATAAAATCCCATCTATTTTGTGCTTCAGGAGATAACCTATCTGGATTACCTAATTTATTTTTAGGTACTGTTATACATCTATTTTCAAATGGAATTTTTAATTCTTTTAATTTAACCTTTAGTTCTTGACATCCTTCGCACTCATTTTCTGTCCATATTGCTAATTTATATTTTGTAGTGTCTAAATTCATTTTAATCTTTTTCATTATATTTATTCAAAAATTCTAACTCGGATTCAGTTAAACTTTCTATCCCTGTATCATTTATTTTATCTAATAATGAATCTAAAGTAAAGCTTTGAACAATCATTTTTTGGGTTGGTTTTACTTGGTGTGGATTTTCTAAAACATTCCTAATTAATTTCAGTCTACTATCTACTAATGATTTCAGTTGTGCTGTTAACGCCTCACTTAATTCAGGACTTATTTTTTTCTTTAGTTTTTTATGTTTTATTTCTTTAGGGTTAAATAAATGTGACTCTAAATTTTTTTCTAACCTATAACCTAATTTTCTAGGTTTAGGCATTATGAAAAAAGCACTAATGTTTTCATTTAAAAATTCATGTAGAATATCTTCTATCTCCTCAAAACTCATCTGTGATTTAAGACACATTATTATAACATTATCACCGGTAACAAAACTAAATTCATCACCATATATTATGGTCTCCATGACATCTTTAATGTTATTGACCATATCTTTATTGATTTGTTGGGTTTTCCAATTACCAAACATATATAACAAATATTTTCTTGTTTGTTTCCTCATATTATATAAATATTTATTTTACCTTAGAAATGTTATTTTCTTTTTCTATTGTTAAATTATTATCCGCCCATTCTCTAACTAAAGGATTATGGGTTATTAAAAATACATTTTCAAAATAATCTTTAAGTCTACTAAAAAATACACCAACCTCATCTAAATTATCATTACTAACTTTCCCTAAAACTTCATCAAATACTGTCACATTAGGTCTGGGTAGGCAGGATACTTTAGTTAGTACAGTTCTAATAGCTAGTGAAGCTAATGTTTTTTCAAACCCACTTCCAGTAACTAGTAGTTTTTCAACCCTAGAATCATTATCTACCATCCAAAACTCTACTTCATTTTTATCACTAACTCTAATCTCTACCATAAACTTCGTAACATCGGTTAATAATCTCATTAATTCATTGTTTAACTTTGGTACCACACTTTTTACAATAGTTTTTATTATACCATTTTTCCCAAAAATAGTTAGATAAGCTCGAAAAACTTTATCTACCTCATTTTCTTTTTTAATTTTACCTATTTTAGTGGTACAATCTTTTACCACACTTTCACAATTTAGTATTTGGTTGGTATTATATTCTATTTCCTTAAATGTGGTTTCTTTTTTATTTTTTAAAACGTCTATATTGGAGTCTAAAGTTAAAATTTCTTTTTCTATTCTACTATTATTTTCCAGTCTTTCTTTATTCTGTTTCCACTTTATTAACTTATTTTTTAATTTTTCTACTTCTAACTCTTTTTGCCCAACCTCTAGTACCAGTCGTTCTTTTTTTAACATTTCTTTTTCGTACTCATCGAAAATTATTTTTTTGGTGTTTAATACTTCAAGTTCTTTATTTAGATTTTCTAATTTTTGTTTATTTACTTCTATGAGTTTAGATAGTGTATTTATTTCATTTTTTAATTCTTTTATTTCTTCGGTGTGGTCCACATCTTTTAAATTTTGTTTACAAGTAGGACATACTTCTGACTCTACTAAATTTTGTAATGTTTTATTTAGATTTTTTAAATTTGTGATATTTTGTACTTTTTCTAATTGTATTTCATCTCTATTTTTAGTTTTTTTACCAAAATACTCTAAATCTATATCTTCCGGAATTTGTTTATCACCATAAGCTTTCACCTTTAATTTTAAAGACTCTAAAATTTTCTCTTCATCTAATACTTTTTCTTCTACTAGTCGTGGATTTACATTCTGAATTTCAGTATCTATATCTGTAATTTTTTGACTTATCAAGGTGTCTCTTAAGTTGTTTTTGCTTTTTAATTCGGTATTATACAGTTCTAAATTACTATTATGGGTTACATTAATTTGTGTTAAATTTTCTTTTTGTGTATTATTATTTTTTATTTCCTCTTTTAATTCTTCTACGTTGTATACGTTTGATATTAACTTTTTAGACCATTCAGAATACATTTTTTTACACATAGATTCTTTATCTTTTAAAATTTCTAAACCTATAAATCTACTCAGTATGTTACCTCTTTCGGTTGGTTTGGATTCTATTAGTGATTCTAAATTAGATGCTGTGGATAAAACTGTCAGTAGAAAATCGTTCATTGTCCCTATCGACTCTTTTATAAACTTTTCTGTTTCTCTTCTTTGTTCACCTGTAAAATTTTGTAATGAACCGTCTTTTTTTCTTTCTAAAAATTCTAGACTAGTACTAACTGACCAACCACCCTTTTTAGTTTTTTTTCTTTTTATTTTTCTAACTATAATATATTCATTACCATCAATTTCAACTTCTCCCTGCACAAAAACTTCATTTTTTTTACTAAATCTGTTAAAAATATCTATTGCCTTACTAGTCTTAGTTGTGGTGTTAAAAAACAAAAATAATATTAAGTCAACAGCTAATACCGATTTACCCCCAAAATTAGGTGGGTTAGAATCTATTACCGTTATTCCACCTAATTCTTTTACGTCCAATATATTATTCTCACCAAAAGATAAAAAATTAGAAAATTTTATCTTTTTAATGTAGACTCTCTTATACTTTATATCTGATTCTGCCTCATCCGCAATTTTTGCATTTACTTTATCATCTAGTCTTTTTAATAAATCTAATTCCACACCCATATCATTTGCCATTACAAATTGTGACATTAAATTTCTTTGGTATAGTGGGTCTAGGACATTTTGTTCGATATCTAAATCTAATTCGTCACCATCTTTTCTATCTATCGCTTTAGTCAATACCGTAACATTCTTAGAATTGTATTTTCTTTGAAAGTAGGTTCTCGCTCTTTTTATTCTTTCTTGGGTAAAGTTTTCTGGTATATCCTCCCAGGTTACTTTTATAAAAGGGTTATCTAGTTTATCTTTAGCAATCATAATAAAAATATAGGTTTATTTTTTAAAATATTCCACAAATATTTTATTTTTATATTTATCCAATTTATTATATAGTTTCCCGTTTTGGTGTGTTCTTACGTCCTCTAAAAAAGTTTCCATATCATTTTTAGTTTTTGGTTGTAATTCAGTTATGATTTCTGTGGGAATTTCATTGTACTTAGCATCCCAATACTTATATGCTTTCATATAACCTAAAGTGTGGGTTAAACCCCTACCTATGTTAATTTTACCAGTAAATATAGATAAAAACCATAGTATTATTTTACCCCATAATGGTATCATTAATGTATTTATGTTTACTTTAAACGAATTTAATATTTTTATTTCATACTTCCTAAAACTTTTTAAACTAGTAATGGTGGTAAATTTTTCTTTTATATTTTTGTATTTTTCATCACTAATTTCTGGGTTATATTTAGTGTTTATTAGTACTGTACTCATACCATTAAAATGGTTGTAGTCTATATCTATTTTTTTTATTTTCTTACCCAACTTTATAATGCTATCACTTAATATAATATCTTCATACCCAAAATAATATTCTTCACTATAACCACCTAAATCTAAAAAGTTTTTTTTCTTAATAACCAGAGGAACCTCCTTTAAGTATTCTGTACAAGTTATTTTATTATATGGTATAACATCTGTGTGTAATTCTGGTCCTACAGCAATTATTTCATTAGTTAAATTACTAACTAATTTATTTACCCAATTTTTTTCTAATATTTCACAATCATCATGAAAAAAAGCTAAATATTTTTTAGTACTATTTTTAACACCTATATTAAATGCTTTAGGTAGGTGAAAAGGTTCTGATTTAACCACTTTAATATTTTTATATTTAAAATTTTGTTCGGGACTATTGTCTACCACAATAATCTCTAAATCTACATCAGAATCTGTGTTAGTTAGGATACTAGGTATTAGTCTTTTTTTTACAAAAGAATCATTAAGGTTATTTACTATTATGCAAGAGATACTGATTGACATATATACAATATCGTATATTTATTATTATAAATCAATATAATGAAGATTCTTATAAAAGAAAGGCAATATCTAAAATTAGTAGAGAGTAACTTACTGGTAGAACAAGACTGGAAAGGTTGGTTGGATAGATTTATGGCTAGTGGTCTAGAAAAACTTTTTGGTGGTCCTGAGGGTACGGCTGAAGCTTTTGAGAAGTTGGGTGGTTTGGTGGGTAGGTTACAGGAACCAACCGAAAAAGATGTTGTATTTTTAAGGTCTTTAACTAAAGAACAAATAGAGGAAATATTACAATATGTCCCAATAAATATGTTAATGAATTCTTCACCCCCAGATATATATCCTGTACCGTTAGTAGACCCTTATATTAATAGTTGTTATGGTCGTAGATGGAATAGATGTCATTCAGGTGTGGATTTAAAAACAAAAGGAAAGGGTGACTCACAACCTTTAATAGCTGCTTGTGCTGGAACTGTTACTAGAGCTGTGGATGATGCTGGTGATTGTGGTGGATATATAAAAATAGAATGTAATAGTGGTCATGCTGTGGGTTACTGTCACTTGAAGGTAGTTAATAAAAATCTATATGGTATACAGGTACCTAAAGGATTTCCTATTGGTGTTTCTGGTGGTGAACGAGGAGACCCGGGTTCGGGTAATTCTATGGGGCCTCATTTACACTATATCGTTTTTGATGAGAGTGGTAAAAGGGTAAACCCAATAAATTACTTACCTAATGGTTTAAGTATTCCAGCTGGTGGAAAAATTAACAAATCAGGTAAATTTTGTAACCCAAAAGCTCGATGTTAATCTTCTTTAGGTGGTTTATTCTCTTCAAACCATTCAATAATTGCATTAATAGCCCAAACACCCCCACTCGCTAACATACCATCAAAAAATATATTACTATAAGGTATTGTAATCATTGATAATGTCGGAGAATAAAATGCGAGGGAAAAGAAAAATCCCACCCAAGTCGATGTACACATCATACATGACAATAAGTCTCCAAAAAATGTTGATTTTTTAGTTATCCATTCTCTTGTGGTGTCGAATATACTACCAAATACTAGTATCTGGGACATTCCGTAAGCTGCTAAAATCCATATAAGTGTTTCCATAATTTTTTAATCTAAATAAGGGTCTGTTAGGTTAGATGTTTTCATATACTTAGTTCTTCTATTTACTGTTACTTGTTTGAAATGTTCTAACACGTCTTCTTGTTTTTTTAATTCTTCTTTTTGTTCGTTTATTGTATTATTTTTTTCCACCAACTCTTTTTTTAATTTTTCTAATTCTTCTATGAGTTGGGTGTCTTTTACTTCTTTTGTTACAATTTTTTCTATTATAACTTCTTTTTCTACCGGTATCTCTTTAATCACTTCTTTTATTATTTCCTTTTCAACAGGAACTTCTTGTATTTGTGATTTAGGTAGAAATGGTGCTACACCATATTTGTCTAAGGTTAAACCGTCTTTAGTACATTTTTTTATAAAATGTTCTACATCTTCAATTTCATTAAGTTTGCAATAATCTTCAAACTCTTTTTTTACAGTATTACCTAAAAATTCTTTTATACTTTTCATATTTTTTCACCTCGTTTATAATTCAAGGACCACTTTGCACTTGTAGTAAAAATACTATCGTAATCTGGATGGTCTTTTAGGTAATTACTCGTTGTTCGTAAAGCTGTTTGTAGAGTGTCTATAACAACGTTTAGTTCATTGATTTCATTACTTTGTTGGTTTACTAATTTTTTTAATTCTTTTTCACCCATTTGTTAAAATTTCTTTTTCATTTTCTATATCTTCTATATCTCTAATCCTAAAATTAAGATATGGTTGATTATTTTCTAGTTCTGTAAATCTATATTTTTCTTTACTAACTATGTACGTTCCATACCCGTGGTTTTTTACCGATTCTCCAAAATTTTGTATTATAGTAGACCCTATCATATAAGCTTTTTTATTTCTTGGTATTTTAAATGTTTGTCTTTTATGGATATCTCCAGCAAAAACTACATCACACCCATCAAATCTATCAATACTATACCCATCAGTAAAGACAAAACCAAAATCATTTGAGGCTCCTTCTATAGGTCCGTGAAATAAACCTATTTTATATTGGTCGGTTACTTCTGGTATATTAGGGCTTGTATTATGACTAGTTAAAGAGTAAACACACCATAGAATATTTTCATCTTCATAACAACCCCTATCTTTATAGTAGGTGATATTAGGGTTATTTAAACTCTGTATAACTGGAGATATAGCATCCATTCTATCCAAATTATTTTCTAAAAAATCATGATTGCCTATAATATAAACACATTTACATATTTTTGCTGTTTCAGTCATCCACCATGACATTAAATCAATTAATTCTGGTGTCATTTGATTTTTAGAGTGAACCAAGTCCCCAGTAAAAACTATCCTATCTGGTTGAGCCTTTTTCCATTTTTCCAAAGCAAGTTCTAGTACTTTTCTATCTCTAGAATGTTGTTTATAAAGTTTCAAATGTAAGTCGGAATAATGTATTATCTTTTCAACCATTTTTCTATTTTGTTAAATACTTCTCTGTATGTTATTTCTGGATTACTTGTGGTTCTTAATAAAGTTTCTACTATAACTTGGCCACCAACCATACATAGAAAAGCTATTAGATGGTTAGTTAGGATATAATAACAATAAAACCCGAGAATTACAACTAAGGAAAGAAACTGTAAATTGGTTATCAAACTTATAACCCATTCATAACTTGTTGTAGATATATTATATAACCAACCCAATCTTTTTATAGGGTGTTTGGTGTTTTTAAACTTAGTCTTATAATCTGGTATTATTAAATTTAATAGTATTATACCAAGAAAAGCCAAAAGTGTTGATTTTAAATAAAATATAACAGGTACCCAAAATACTAAAGCAAATCTTATCGGTATGTTTAATAATTGGTTCCATAGTTTACTTTCTTTTTCTAGTACGTTAATTGTACCATCATTATCTATACCATCTATTTTAAAACCTTCATCATACAATTCTTTCATAACTTTTAAACGGTGATTGCCATCTAATGCCCTGTAGGGTTTTGGGTATACTTCAGGGTTAGTTTTACAAATTTTTATATAAGTGTATTGTAGTGGTTTATAACCTTCTTTTTTTATTTTATTTTTTAATTCATCCCAATCATAACTAGATAATAATTCGGTTTTATATTTTTCTTGTAACCTTAAAGTTATATTTTTTTCTTTCTTAAGCCAAAATTCTTTAGTCCAAGGTTTGGTGAATTGTATATCTGGTTGTTCATCATCATAAAAAAACCAGATATCTTTTATATTAACTTTTTTGTTGTTAAAACTCATTTGTTAAATATTTTTTCTATTTTTATTAATCACACTGACATTATTTTTAAAATTTCATCTCTAAAATCATAACATTTCATAATTTTATAGGTGTCGTTTTTTTCGTTAAACCATACTATGTAAGAATCTCCTAATTCTAATTCTGTATTTCTTTCAACTATTAATTTATAGAAGGATAATTGTAATGAATATGTATTTAGTTCACAGACATCTAAATGATTTAATGGTTTTTTAAACTGTTGCCACTTATTATCTTTTTTTATAGCTTTATTTGTTTTCCAGTCCCAAATTTCTAATTTTTTAGATTTTTCATTATAGAATAGTTGGTCAATCATACCAGTCACACCCCATTCTTTATCCCCCACCACAATCTCTGCACGTACTGGGATTAATTTACCAAAAGATTTATCGTAAAAGTCATTAAACATTTCCATTAATTTTAACACCGCACCCTTACACTCTAACATATTTTCTGTACTACCTAATGCTTCAGTAATACGATGTTCTGGAAAAGGAAATAATTTATTTGTTAAATAGTTTTCCGCGTATTCGTGAAAAGCAGAACCTTTTTCACAAGAAAAATCTGCTTTATATTTCCATTCTTTTAGTATTTCTTCTTTAGTGATACCTCTTTCATCTGCTTTTTTTTGTGACCAGTAATCCTTATCAAATGGATGTTTGTACTTTCCAATTACGGATGTTACTGACTTAGTTTTTACACCATCTAAATAGTATACATGTTCTTTATCGTGAAATTTTATGTTATTAAACTTTGATAGTTCTCTAGTTATTTTCATTTTATAATAGTGTTATTTCTTTTAATCCGTCAACCCCACCTAAATCACCAACATCTTTATCTGGTGGTAATTTAAGTAGTCTTACTTTACCTGTGAGTCTACCACCTTCTAATTTTCTATACAACATTTGTGCGTCGTTCCAAGCATCACCATCTAAACATATTATAATATTTTTAGTACATTTATCATATAATGTTGTCCATAATTTATCACTAACACTCTTACCTAATATAGGGATTGAGTTTTGGATGAAGAACATGTCGAACACACCCTCTACTAAATAAACATCACTATCCCAATTTATTAAATGTTCATTAAATATTATTTTATCCTTTTCAGCTTCGGGATTTTTATACTTATTTTTATGTCCCACATAGGACCTAGAAACAAAATAATTAATTTCTCCACTTTCATCAAATGAAGGTATTATAATCCTACCTCTATATTTACCTTCCGTTGTGTATCCTAAAGAATATTTAGAGATTAATTTATCATCTATGTTTCTTTTTCTTAGATAATTATAAGCTTCTTTATATGGTATTGTTAATTTATTTGCTTTAGTAAATGATATATAGTCTTTAGGTAATCTAACTTCTTCATATTTTCTATCTACTTTTTTTATAAAATCACCACCTATTAATTTCCATGTAGATTTTGCTCTTCTATTACCCCATTTTAAAAATAGTTTATTTAAAGAACCGTGTGTGCCGTATGTTTCACTACATGCCCAACATTTATAGACTCCTTGATGGTAATTTACTTCAAAATTTCCTTTACCGTCACCCTTGTCTAAACCTTTAATATCGTAGGAACATACGGGACAATCAAAGGATATTTGTCCCTTATTAGGATAATGTGAGTTTATTTCCCCTAAAACGTCCTGTAATAATTCTAATAATAGTGGTGAGTCTTCCATATGTTAAAATATATGGGATTT